>Ga0182742_1000043_pt1 | contig 256997 bp, 189 predicted proteins | sample eDN5th37CBELigMG_FD_128880 | JGI IMG/M metagenome (GOLD analysis project Ga0182742, IMG submission 128880) | Enriched Miracle-Growth compost microbial communities from Emeryville, California, USA - eDNA 5th pass 37_C BE-Lig MG (version 2)... ... | reverse complement strand
GGCGCTGCGCAAGCTCACCGGCACCATCGCCAAGAGCAACACCTGCGTGGTCTTCATCAACCAGATCCGCATGAAGATCGGCGTGATGTTCGGCAACCCGGAGACCACCACCGGCGGCAACGCGCTCAAGTTCTACGCGAGCCAGCGCCTCGACATCCGCCGCATCGGCGCCATCAAGAACGGCGACCAGGTGATCGGCAACCGCACCCGCGTGAAGGTGGTGAAGAACAAGGTGGCGCCGCCGTTCCGCGAGGTGGAGTTCGACATCCTCTACGGCCAGGGCATCAGCCGCGAGGGCGACATCCTCGACCTCGCCGTAGCGGAGAACATCGTCGAGAAGGCCGGCTCGTGGTTCTCCCTCGACGGCGAGCGGATCGGCCAGGGTCGCGAAAACGCGAAGCAGCTCCTCGTGGAGCGGCCGGAGCTCTGCGACCAGCTCGAAGCCCGCGTGCTGGAGAAGCACGGGATCAAGCGGGGGCCTCAGCTCGCCGCGGTCCCGGCCCCCGAGGACGGGAAGGCGCCCCGAAAGTCGGCCTCCAAGTAGCCACCCTCCCTTGCCTGCGGCGCCCGCGGACACGGGATGCGACGGCTTCATTCTTGGGCCGCAGGCTGGGTTCCCCGGCCTCCGGCCATGCCCACGCAATCACCGCCTGCCCTATGAGAGGGGGAGGCGGATTGGGCGGGTAGAGGCTATAACCGCATTCGCGGAGCGAAGGGGGCGTCCGCGATCTCCATGGAACTCGACCGCACCGGCTGGCTCGGCGAATTTCTCGACCTCATCCTGGCCGAATACCGGCCCGAGCGGGCGCACGCCCGCCTCTCGGCGGTGGCGAGAGGAGAGGGGACCGCGCAGGCGCTGCCCGCGAGGGTGCGGGTGCTGCGCCATCTGGACCAGGAGCTACGCCGATCCGGGTTGATCTACGGCTCGCCCAAGCTCCCTTCGCGCGTGACACAGGGGCGGCGGCTCGACCGCGCCCAGACGCTCTTTCTCTCGGTGCTCGCCGGCGAGTGCTTCGTCGCCCTCGACGTCGGCCGGATCCTCGGCATCCCCTACCGCCGCGAACGGGCGGAGGTGATGCTCACCGTCGTCCTGGCGGTGACCGCTGGGCGCATCGATCTGGCCTCTGCGGCGGCGCGTCACCTGCGCCCGCCGCGGAAGGCCGGCGGCAACCGGATCCTCGAGTCGCTCGCCTCGCTCCCGGCCCTCGCGGTCCCGGAGCTGGAGGGATCCCTCCCCAAGATCCAGGAGCGCCTGGAGGCGGCGCTGGTCGAGCGTGTCGGCCTCGCCACCGGCGACTCGATGTTCGATCTGCCCGTGCACAACGGGCTGGTCTTCGGCGACGTGCGGGTGATCGCCCGGGTCTCGAGCGACCTCCATCGCCACGGGCGCTTCCGCCCCGACTTCGCCCGCCGCGTCCTCGCCGCCGCCCGCCGGGAGCGTGCCCGCCTGCTCCCCGGGCTGGTCGCTCTCATCCGCCTCCAGCGCCCCCTCACCGACGTCGAGCGCCGGGCCGTGATCCGGGAGCTGCGCAAGCTGCGGGTGCCGCGGGAGCTCTCGCGCCGGGTACGGGACGCCATCGACGCTGGGGTCGCGCCCTCCGAGCTCGCGAAGCAGATCCGCACCCGCTCCGCCAGGCGCTTCGCCCTCGAGCAGGCGTGGCTCGCCGCCCTCATCGGCGGCGCGGGTGGGGCGGAGGAGCGCTTCGTCGCCGACCTCGCCGAGGCCTTCGACTTCACGCCCGACGACCTCGCGGCCATCGAGGTCGAGGCAGCGGACTACTTCTTCGATCCGGAGGACGTCATCGACGCCTTCGAGATCCGCGCCAAGGGGCAGGGCGCCTCGGAGAAGCTCGTCGATCGCATCGAGCGCGAGATCGCGGAGAACATCGACAAGATCGCGCTCGAGGTGAAAGAGACCGGCGAGCTCACGCAGCTCCTCGCCAAGGCGGCCGTGGGGCAGAAGCTCACGCCGCAGGAGCGGCAGAAGGCCCGCGAGCAGCTCCTCGATCTCGCCAAGGTGGTGCCGTCGCTCGCCATCATCGCCGCTCCCGGCGGCATGCTGATCTTCGCTGCGCTCTTGAAGGTCCTGCCGTTCAGCCTGCTGCCATCCGCGTTCCAGCAGCGCCCCAAGTCTCCGACCCGCCGCCGCCCCGCGAAGCTCCCCGCCCGCACCCGCAAGCCTGGCTGAAGCGCCTCCGCGCCTCGACCAGGCGCAGGCACGCCTCTCGACCCGCGCGCGTCTTCACCTGCGTCTTCCACCCGCACCGATGCGGGAGGCCGAAGCGCCACCGCCCCTCGACCACACGCAGGCACGCTCCTCGAACGCGCGCGTCTCACCGATTTGGTTGCGTCTCCGACCGTCGGGAGCGCACCGATGCGGGAGGCCGAAGCGCCACCGCCTCCCTCGGACATGAGGTCGCGCGACGCTTGACGGCCTGCCCCCGGCGCGTCTATCTCGTTACCGCCCGTTTCAAGGCGGGCGCACAAGCGGCGGTCTGATGCGGCGGTGGGGCTCCGAGCGTCTCGCAATCTTGCTTGGCTTGCCCCGTGTCGACAGCGCTTCCCTCCAAGGAGTTGAAGATGTCTCGTTTCGGGTTCGGGTTGATGGCAGGTCTGATGGCATTCGCGATCGGTTGCTCGGAGAGCGACGACGACGACACTACGCCCGGGGAGGTCATGGTCGAGGTCGCGATCACCGCTGCCGAGGGTGGCACCGTGGAACTCGCGAGCGCGACCCTCGCGATCCCCGCCAACTCCCTCGCGGCGGACACCGTGATCACCGCGACCGCGAAGGCGCCCGCGTCTGGGCTCCCCAACCAGAGCACGCTGCGTGGCCAGCAGTTCGTGTTCGGCCCCTCGGGGACCGCCTTCGACCCGGCGGCGATCCTCACGCTCCCGCTCCCCTCCGGCACGACCGGCAAGGGCACGCCCGTGATCTCCTGGCTCGACGAGGCGTCCGGCAAGTGGGTCGACCTCGTCAGCGCGGCCACCGGCAACACGATCGCTGCGCCGGTCGAGCACTTCACCACCTTCATCGTCCGCTTCCTGGGCGAGGAGCCGATCTCCTGTGACGCTGCTGCCTGCGGAGGCAACCCCGCCGGTTCGTGGCGCCTCGTCGGTGGCTGCGTCTCCAAGAACCCCTTCGAGGACGGTTGCCCCGAGGCCACCGTCGCCGGCGTGCTCGACGGCTCGAGCGGCGTGCTCACCATCGGCGGCAACAACACGTTCAGCTTCACGGCGTCCATCAATGGCAACTTCGAGGCGACCTTTCCTGCCTCCTGCTACGCGGGCAAGGGCCCCCAGAGCTGCGCCGACGTCGGCGAGGGGGTCCGCGGTTCCTGCACCGGCGACGTCGCCACCGCCTGCGACTGCACCATCCCTCTCAACGATTCGATCGACGAGTCCGGCACCTGGTCGGTCGAAGGCAACGTCCTCATCATCGATGCCGTCGGCGACGAGGAGTCGTCGATCGTTCCCTTCTGTGCCGCAGACGACACGCTCTGGCTGGATACCGGCGACAAGTGGCTGAAGTTCGTACCTCAGGTGCAGTAACGACGGTATCGAACGATCGAACGCCTGGTAGTAGCGCCTGTAGGGGCGCCGCAGCCGGGCGTTCGTCGTTCTGCGATCATCTTTTGTCGGAGACAGCGCGGGCCGTCTCGCTCGCGAGCGAGGTCGTGGCGCATCCACGGGCGGAGCCCGTCGCCAGGCGTTCCTCGATCGTCTACAGCGTCGCGAAGACCGCGCGGGCTGCCTCCAGCGTGTGGTCGATCGCGGCGTCGTCGTGGGCCGCGGACACGAACGCGGCCTCGAACTGCGACGGCGGCAGGTACACGCCACGGTCCAAGAGCCCGTGGAAGAACTTCCCGAACCGCGCCGTGTCCGACGTCTTCGCCGAGTCGTAATCAAACACTTCGCGGTCCGTGAAGAACATCGTCCACATGCTGCCCACGCGGTTGAGCGTGTGGGGGATGCCCTTCTCCTTCGCGAGCGCCGACAGCCCGTCACAGAGCCGCGCGCTCGTGCGCTCGAGCGCCTCGTAGACCTTCCCATCCTCGAGCGCCCGGAGCATCGCGAGGCCCGCCGCCACCGAGACCGGGTTTCCGGAGAGCGTGCCCGCCTGGTACATCGGCCCCTCGGGCGCCACGAGCTTCATCAGCTCGCGCTTGCCGCCGAAGGCGCCCACCGGGAGGCCGCCGCCGATCACCTTGCCGAAGGTGGAGAGGTCGGGTCGGAAGCCGAAGCGCTCCTGCGCGCCGCCGCGGGCCACGCGAAAGCCGGTCATGACCTCGTCCCAGATGAGCACCGCGCCGTGGCGGGTGCACAGCTCGCGCAGCTTCTCGTGGAAGCCCGGCTTGGGGATCAACACGCCCATGTTCCCCACCACGGGCTCCACGATCGCGCCGGCGATCGTGTCCCCGTGCCAGGCGAAGAGCTCCTCGAGCTGCGCGACGTCGTTGTAGGGCAGCGTGAGGGTGTTCGCAGCCACGCCAGCCGGGACACCCGGCGAGTCGGGGAGACCCAGCGTCTCGACGCCGGAGCCGGCCTTCACCAGCAGCGGATCCGCGGCGCCGTGGTAGCCGCCCGCGAACTTCAGGATCCGCTCGCGACCGGTCGCCGCGCGAGCGAGCCGGATCGCCGCCGACGTCGCCTCCGTCCCCGAAGAGACCAGCCGCACCACCTCCACCGAGGGCACCGCGGCGCAGATCGCCTCCGCGATCTCTACCTCACCGGCGTGCGGCGCGCCGAAGCTCGTGCCTCGCGCCGCCGCCGCGCAGACCGCGTCGATCGCCGGCTTCCACGCGTGACCGAAGAGCAGGGGCCCCCACGACCCGACGTAGTCGACGTATCGGTTGCCGTCGACGTCGACCATCCAGGCGCCCTCGCCGCGCTCGAAGAACACCGGCTCGCCTCCGACGCCGCGGAACGCCCGCACCGGCGAGTTCACCCCGCCCGGGCTGCGCTCCCGCGCCCGCTGGAAGAGGTCATGGCTTCGGCTGCGGTTCATCGGATCTCCTCTCGTGGTGGTGCATCGGCGCAGGCCTTGGGGCCGGCGGCGCCTTCCTGCAAGCCAGGCCACCAGGAAGTGGCCACTCCGCGCTGATAGCCCCCGTCCCTCCAGGGCGCAAGTGCCACGGCCTGTCCGAGGTGCTCTCGTCGACTCCCAGCCTCGGCGCCGCAAGAGGCGCCGGCGTTTCTACGGAGGCCTGGGGTTCCCGCGCAGGCCAGGCGTCTCCGCGGAGAGTCGGCGTTTCCGCGGAGGCCGGCGTTTCCGCGGAGGCCGGCGTTTCCGCGGAGGCGGCGTTTCCGTGGAGGCCGGCGTTTCCGCGGAGGCCGGCGTTTCCGCGGAGGTCGGCGTTTCAGTGGAGGCCGGTGTTTCCGCGGAGGTCGGCGTTTCCGCGGAGGTCGGCGTTTCCGCGGAGGCCGGCGTTTCCGTGGAGGCGGCGTTTCCGCGGAGGTCGGCGTTTCCGCGGAGGTCGGCGTTTCCGCGGAGGTCGGCGTTTCCGCGGAGGCGGCGTTTCCGTGGAGGCCGGCGTTTCCGTGGAGGCCGGCGTTTCCGCGGCGAGTCGGCGTTTCCGCGGCGGCGGCGTTTCCGTGGGGAGTCGGCGTTTCCGTGGAGAGTCGGCGTTTCCGTGGGTGGTCGGCGTTTCCGTGGGGAGTCGGCGTTTCCGCGGGTCGCCCGCGAATGTCGGGGTCGCCTGTCACAATGAGCGCATGGAAGAGATGACCGTCGACGACAGGCGTGCCGCGAACTTCCGTGAGCGCGAAGAACTGAAGCGGATGGGAAAGGAGATCGCCGAGGTCTCTGCCAGGATCTCCGCGGCACAGTGGAAACTCCTCTCGCTGATCCGCGATTTCGACGCTCGGGGAGGGTGGGATGGCGCCCTCACTTGCGCGCACTGGCTGTCATGGCGCGTCGGCCTCGATCTCGGTGCCGCACGCGAAAAGGTACGAGTGGCGCGCGCCCTGGGTCGCCTCACGCTCATCGACGAGGCGATGCGCAGCGGTGCACTCAGCTACTCGAAGGTGCGGGCGATCACCCGTGTCGCCACGGAGGAGAACCAGGAAGCTTTGGTCCACATGGCCCGCAACGCCACGGGCTCCCAGATGGAGAAGATCGGCCGAGCCTATCGACGCGTACTCGTGCAGCTCGATGACGGCCGCATGCCGCAGCCGCCGACCGAGCGCTGGGTCCATTCGAGGCATCTCGGCTTCGGCATGGTCAGCATCGAGGCCCAGCTCCCTGCCGACGAGGCCGAAGTGGTCCTCAAGGCTCTCGACTCCATCCGCTACGCCGCCAAAGAGAAGCGTCGAGGAGGGCCGGACAATTCAGAAGCCGGCGTTCCACCAGAGGCAGACGTGTCCGCACGGGCTGGCGACTTTGCAGAAGCTGACGTGTCCGCACGGGCTGGCGACTTTGCAGAAGCTGACGTGTCCGAAGAGCCTGACCTGTCCGCAGAGCCTGACGTGTCCGCAGAGCCTGACGTGTCCGCGGAGCCTGACGTGTCCGCAGAAGCTGGCTTCTCCGCAAAAGCCGACGTGTCCACAGGAGCCGGCGTCTACGCAGAGGCCCGCTTCTCCCCCAAGGCGAACGTCTCCGAAGAGGTCGATGTCCTCGTGAGCGAAACCACTGGAGCGTCCGCCGAGAGTCGGCGCACGAGCGCGCAGCATTCTTTCGATCGAGCGGACGCCCTCGTCGCCCTGGCCGAGAGCGTGCTGCAGGCACCCGCCGCACTCCGCGCACCGGGGCATCCGCGGTACGAGGTGGTGGTCCACGTGGACGCGGATTCGCTCGCAGACGAGGGTGACTCGCCCGCCACTCTCGAGGACGGCACCGGCATCGCGTCGGAGACGGCGAGGCGCCTCGCCTGCGACGCGCCGATCGTCAAGATGGTCGTCGACGAAGACGGGCATCTTCTCGACGTGGGGAGGCGGACCCGCGCGATCCCGCCGGCGATGCGGCGGGCGCTGCAGACGCGTGACGGCGGATGTCGGTTCCCTGGATGCACGCACCGGCACTTCGTCGATGGGCACCACATCGAACACTGGGCCAAGGGCGGTGAGACTCGCCTCGACAACCTCGTGCTCCTCTGTCGGACCCACCACCGCCTCGTCCACGAGGGCGGCTACTCGGTCTCCATGGAGGGCAAGGATCCCGCGTTCTTCGATCCGGACGGCACGCGCCTGGACGGGAGCCCCTACGTCCCACGCTTCCACGATCCGATCGGTCTCGATCGGTACGCGGGCTTCCTCTCATGGCTGGATGCTCAGGAGCACGCGGGCTCCATCGAGACGCCACCGCCGCCAGACTGCTATCCGTGGGACTTCGGATTGTGCGTCGAGGTCCTCGTGCAGCGCTACGGGGGACCGCCGCCTCCGCTCGATACGGACGCGGCCCGGCAGCGCACGGCGGCGCTCGAAGAAGCCCCGCTCGCCGCCTGAGGAAGTCCTGTTCGTGGGCACCGTCGCTGTCGACCGGCTCGATAGGCCGCGCGTTGGGCAGCAGATACGGGGCTACGCGACGACTGCAGGTAGTCAGCCGCAGGCGCCTTTTGGCGATTGCCTCGATAGGACGCGCCTTGGGCGAGCGGAAACGGGGCGACGCGACGACTTCAGGTGGTCAGCCCCGCAGGCGCCTTCGCTGTCGACCGGCTCGATAGCCTGCGCCTTGGGCGAGCAGAAATGGGGCGACGGACGAGTGCAGGGATCAGCCGCGGGCGCCCGAGCGGGTGTTCTGCTCGATGCGCTGCGCTTCGGCGAGGCGGCGGCGGGCGCGCAGGATCTCCGCCTGGACGCGCTGTGGATCGGGGTGGCGCTTGAGCGCCTCCAGGTAGGAGGCGAGCGCGGCCTCGGGATCGTCCATGGCGAGGCGGGCGTCGCCGATCTGGAACCGTGCGCGTGCGGCGAGCTCCGAATCGGGCCAGCGACGCTCCACCTCCTCGAACGCGGAGACGGCCTGGGCGTGCTCGCCCTCGAACTGCCAAGCGGTGGCGAGAAGGAAGAGGGCGTCGGCGGCCCACTTGCTGCCGGGGGCGCGCTCCGCGAGCGCGGCGCACTCCTTGCGGACCTGTTCGTACTGCTGCTGCTCGAAGTAGGTCTTGGCGGCGAGGTAGGCGAAGCGCTCGCTCTCCGGGCGCCCGGAATCGGCGAGAGCCTGCCACTGCGCGATCGCCTCCGACGGGTCGGAGAGGAAGCGCTTGGACAGGTCCGCGAGCTTCTCGCGCGCCGCCCAGGCCTCCTCGTGCGAGGGCAGCTCCGCGATGAGCGTCCGGTACGCCTCCGCCGCGCTGCGGTAGTCGCGCAGCTCGAGGTAGCTCAGATCCCCGTACCGCGCGAGCGACTCGGCGCGGGCCTCGCGCACGACCTCGTCCTCGCCGTCCTCCTCATCGAGGAACGCGTGGAGCGCGCGGTACTCCGCCGCGGCCTCCTGCGCCTTGCCGGCGAATGCGAGCTGCCGTGCCCGCTCCAGGCGGTTGGCGACGGAGGACTGACATCCAGCCAGCGCGAGGGCAAGGGCGAGGGCCCCGACAATCATGACGAGAGCGCGGTTCATGCACGATCCCGCAGAAGCGCCTGCGCTTCCGTTCTGCACGCCGGCCCCCCAGCAAAGGCGTGTCGTGAGCCCCTCACATACGCATGGGATCCCCGCTCGGGTCAAGCTTCGGATCGTGCTGCCACAAGTGTCCACCTTCGCATACATGGAGCGGCGCGGACTCGAGCTCCGCGCCCTGGCGAAGGCGAAGGCGAGGAGCCCGCGTCGGCGTCCCGCGCTATGGCCTTCGGCGCCGCAATCCGAGGATCGCGCCAGCGACGGCGAAGGCGAGGAGCCCAGCGTCACCACCGCCGGCCTGGCAGCCGCCGCCCTTCTTCTTGGGCGGGGTCTCGTCGACCGGCGCCGGTGCGGCTGCCAGGACACGAAGGGTGATCGACGCCGTGCCCTGCCGGTACGAGCGATCGTGCGTGCGCACGTCGAAGGTGAACGTGCGCTCGCCATCGCCGAGCAGCGCGTCGCGCGAGATGGTGCCCCAGATGCTCCCGGTCGGCTCGAGCACGAGGCCGCTCGGCAGGATGGTGCCGTCGGCGAGCGTCCACGCCAGCTTGCCGTCGCCTCCCTTGGCGACGAGCTGCGTCTTGTACGCCGTGTCGGCCACCGCGTCGGGCAGCGCGGCGGTGACGATCGAGAGCGGCCGGTCGGCGTCGATGGACACGCGCATGCCGCACTCGTGCTTCTGCTTGCCGGCGTCCTCCACCTGCACCCACCATTCGAAGGTGCCCGCCTCCTGCGGCGTCCCCGAGACGTTGCCCGCCCCCAGGAGCGCCAGGCCCGGAGGCGGCAGCCCGTCCCGGTTGACCGGCTCGGGCGCGAGCTCGTCTGCGAGGCGCACCGATCGCACGGTGGTCCATCGGTAGGGTGCGTCACCACCGGTGGCGCCGAAGGCCACGCCCACCGCGGGCGTCCCCTGCACGAAGCGCGCGGCGGGCATGTCCTCGCACGCCAGCTCGCTACGCGGCAGGACCTTCAGGGTGAAGTCCTTGGCATGCGTCCGCTCGGTGGCGTCCGTGACACGCACCGTGAACGTGCCCTCCCAGGCGCTCGAAGGCGTGCCGGAGATGCGTCCATTGGCGCCGAGCGCGAGGCCCTCCGGCAGCTCGCCCGCCTCGAGGATCCACCTCAGCGGCGCGGTCCCGCCGGTGGCGGCGAGGGTCACGCCATAGGACTTGCCCTCCGTCGCGGCGGCGAGCGCGCCCGTGGTGATCCGGAAGCGCGGCAGCACGGTGAGCGAGAGATCCACGCGGCTCCGCAGCCCGATGGACGAGACCTCCAGCGTGAAGGAGAAGGTGCCCGTGCTCTTCGGCGTGCCAGCGAGCACGGCGGCTCCGGCGTCCTCGGTGAGCGCGATCCCGGACGGGAGGCGAGAGCCCGTCGCTACCGTCCAGACGTAGGTACCGTCGCCGCCCGTGGCCGAGATGCGAGTGGACCACGGCGTGCCCTCCACCACGTCGGGCAGCTCGGGCGCCTCCACCGCGAGGGCGGGTCCGATTGTGAAAGCAGCAGACACAATGGCGTCATTGGCCCGCCGCGCGTCCTCGATCGTACCCATGGGATCGAGCGCAACGCCGACGTAGTAGACGCCGGGCCCGACGCCGCCAGGGAGCGGGTAGCTCGCGCCCATCGGCGCCATGGCGCGGGCGGCGAGATCCATGGTCCCCGCGTCGAGGATCCACCTGGTGCCCGACGCGAGATCGGACGACGTCCCGAGGATCACCTCGTACGGCACCGCGTCGGCGTCGAGGGTGCCGAGGTTGTGGGCGGTCCACTGGACGGAGACCGAGCCTGAAGTCTCGATCCGCGCGGGGACGACGACACCGCGGGCCGCGACGTCCGCCACCGGATCGGTGACGAGGATGGGCCCGTACACGGCGGGCAGGATCGCCGCGCCATAGGTGACCTCGACGAACACCCACCAGTCGCCCTGGGCGAGATTGTCGGGGAGCGTCGAGGTGGCGTCGAAGATCACGGAGCCTCCCGCCGGCACGTTCACCACGGGCTGCACCGGGCCGAGCTCCATCGGCGTCGAGATCGGCTCGGGCTCTTCGTCGGGATCAGCGTCGGGATCAGCGTCGGGATCGACGTCGGGATCGGCGTCGGGATCGGCGTCGGGATCGGGTTCGGGCGGCGTCTCAGGCACGAAGGTCGAAGGGTCGAAGTCCGGAGTGGGCGCGAGCCAGAACCGCGCCGTGACCCCTGACGCGACCTCGCCGCCCAGGTTCTCCACCTCCGCGATCACGCCCAGCTCGAGGCCCGGCGCGCCGATGTCGTCTCCGCCGAACGACGCGACGCGCGGCGACGGTCCCGCGCTGTAGACGAGCGCCGTCTGCGCGGGAAAATCCGCGGCCGTGCAGAGAGCGCCGCAATCTTCGCCGGTGGCAGAGAGGCCGGGAGTCCCGTCCTTCCCGTCGGCGCTCTCGATCCCCATCGCGGCCGCGAACTCGATGCCGGTGCCGGCCGCGACGTCGCCGTAGCGGACCTCGATGGTGCTCGAGCCCTCGAAGAGCCAGAGCTGCGCGTGAAACCAGGCGCCGGTCGACGCGTACTTGCGGCATTTGGTCCACTGCACCACGAAGGACCGGTGCGGCGCGACGCCGAGCTCCTGGGTGAGCACGGGGCCGCTCTGGACCCCGGCGAACGAGCTGTCGCATGCGATCTGATCCCACCACACGGCCACGAAGCCGTGCGGCGCGGCCGCGCCCGGGATCGCCCGAGGCGTCGACGCCGTCGCGTGGTGCTCGGTGCCGAAGGTGACCAGCCCGTTCGCGCCGACGAAGGCGTTGGTCTCCGCCTGCCCGAAGAACCACACCGGGAACGGCAGCGTGATCTGCCTCTCGAGGACGCCGCCGTCGCCGAAGGGGTTTCCTCCGCTCAGGCTCCGCACCGGCTGCCCGCCGGGGAGCGGCAGCTCCTGGTACGTGATCGGTCGGCTCGACACGGAGTAGGTCGGCGCTCCCGCTGCCAGCGCCGCCCGGGGCGCGACCGCACCTGCGACACACGCCAACGCCGAAGCAAACGCCAACCGCGCGTACCGGGGAAAACGATCGAACAACATGGCCGTCCCTCGTCGGTCCGGCGCATGCGAGGGAGTCGCGCGGGCGACCCATGCCGATCCCGACGCCGCGGAAGATACACGAACCGCCGCGGGGTACGCACCGGGCGATCTCGCTCCTCCCGCAGCGCCGCCGCGTACGAACGCCGCCGCTACCCGGGGCAGCGCTGCCGGCGTAGCGTCGTGATCCCGGCGATCACCACGAGGCCGAGGAGCCCGAGCTCGCCGCCGGCCGACTGGCAGCCCCCGCTCTCCTTGGGCGAGGACTCCACGGTGTCTGGAGCGGGTGCGACCATGCGAAGCATGAGCCCCATCTTGCCCTCTCGATAGGCCTCGTCGACCACCCTCACCTGAAAAATGACCAACCCCTGGCTCTTGCCCTCCAACTCCTTCTCCGTGGGGACTCCGGAGATCCTTCCGTCGGTGTCCAGAACGAGGCCGTCGGGGAGCTTGCTCCCCACTGCGATCGTGAACTCGACGGCGCCCTCCCCATCGGCCTCGAGCACCACCTCGTAGGGCTCGCCGACGATCGCCTCGGGGAGGTAGTCGGGGTCGATCCCAAGGGCACGATCGGAGGTGACGAACAAGCTCATCCAGAACTGGGTCCCCATGTTCGTGGCGTCCCGTACCTCGACGACCGAAGAGAAGGTGCCGGCCTGGCGCGGAGTCCCGGAGACGACGCCGTCAGCGGAGAGCTCGAGGCCGGGCGGAAGTAGACCGTCGACCTGGACCCACCCGTAAGGCGGCGTGCCCCCGCGGGCCGTCAAGAAGAAGCCAGAGACCGGCTCGCCAAGGACGAGCTCCTTGGGCGCTTCCGCACCTGTCGTGATCCTCGGCACTCCCACCTGCTGCCCGACGCGCAGGTCCAGGTCGGCATGGGCGCTTTGGCCCGTGCCATCCGTCACCTCGAAGTTCACGGTGCCAGAGAACGAAACCTCGGGCCTGCCAGTGATCGAGCCGTCTACTTGCAGGACGAGGCCGTCGGGTAGGGCGCCGGCTTGGGTCGACCAGCGATAGGGCGGGCTCCCCCCATCGGCGGCCAACTCTGCGTGATAGGGCGAACCGACGAAGCCAAAGGGCAGGGCATCGGTCACGATCCGCAGCTCGTCCGCATGGGAAGCAGCGGGAGCCAGCATCGCGAGCGACAAGGCGAGCAACCGGGCACGGCGAACGACCGGACCGACTACGTGTCTCATGACCCACCTCGCAGGGAGCCCCACAACCGGCGATCAGAGATCTCTCGAGACGATTTGAAGCCCCGACCGAAAGGATAGCGAGATCGGCGGGCCTTCGGTCAACCAGGGGGGCGGCACCGCAGCGGGCGGCCGAGGGGACGAGGCGGCGGTCCGGGCTCGTGACACACCCGGACCGCACACTTCGCGCGGAGCTGCGACGGGTCAGGACCGCCGGCGGAGCAGCGCGATCCCAGCGATCACCGCGAGGCCGGCGAGGCCCATCTCGCCGCCCGCGGCCTGGCAGCCACCGCCCTTCTTCTTCCCCTTCCCAGAGGAGCCTCCTGAGCCGCCTTCGTTGGAGGGCTCCTTCTCGGGATCCGAGATCACGAGCGTGAAGGTGCGCGTGCCGACCCGGTAGGCCGTGTCGACGACCCGCACGTCGAAGGTGAACGACTTCTCCGCTTCACCGAGGAGCTGCTCCCGGGCAGGGTTCCCGGCGATGGTGCCGTTCCCCTTGAGCGACAGGCCCGCGGGAAGCGTGCTCCCGTTGGCCATCGAGAAGGCGAACCAGCCCTCGGCGTCGGTCTGCAGCTTCACCTCGTATTCGGTGCCGACTTCGGCGTCGGGGAGCTCCTCGGGATCGATGGACAGCGATCGATCGGCCTCGACCACGAAGTGCGACACGCAGGTGCCCGTCTTACCGCGACCGTCCGTCACCCGCAGGGTCCAGTCGTAGGTCCCCGATTCCCGCGGGCTCCCCCCGATCGCTCCGTTGTTCGAGAGCTCGAGGCCCGGAGGTGCCTCGTCCGTGCGGGTGATGGCCTCGGCGCGATCGTCCGCGATGCGCACCGAGCGGCTCGTGTACCAAGTATACGGCTCCTTGCCGCCTGTGGCCTCGAGCGCGAAGCCGGCGGCCGGCGTGCCGATGACCAGCCCCGTCGCAGGGGCCGTCGCCGTGCAGACGACGCCGGTGCGGGAGCCCACGAAGAGCGACACGTCACCGATGGCGGACTGCCCTGCGACGTCGTCGACCTGGAACCTGACGACGCCGTCGAACTCGGCCTCGGGTCTGCCGGACACCGTGCCCTCGGAGAGCTCGAGGCCCGCGGGCAGCTCGCCCTCGACGATGGTCCAGGTGTACGGCGGCGTCCCGCCAATTGCGACCAGCGACGCGGAGTAGAGGGAGTCGACGGTCGCGTCCGGGAAAACGACGGTGTCGATGCGGAGCCGCTCGAGGACCACCAGCGAGAAGGTGGCCTGGGTCTTCATCCCCAGCGACTCGACCTCCAGCGTGAACTCGAACGATCCGGTCTGCCGCGGCGTACCCCGGAGCGACGTGTTTCCCTCGGCGTCGACCTGGAGCTCCAGGCCGGCGGGGAGGGTCGACCCGGACGCGATCAACCACTTGAAGGTCCCGTCGCCGCCGATCGCCTCCAGATCCACGGACCACGGCTCGTCGCTCAGCGCGGTCGGGAGCGAGGATGTCACGATCTGCAGCTCGGAGGCGATCACGAAGGGCAGGGACGTCCTGCCGTTGTTCGATCGGATCACGTCCCCGCTGAGCTCGTCGGGATCCAGCTCGATCCTGATGGAGTACCGCCCGCCCTCGAGCGCGGGCGGAAGCGACAGGGTCGCGTTCATGCCCAGCCTCTCCGAGGGAGCGAGGTCGATCGTTCCCTCGTCCAGGATCCACGAGGCGTCGGAGGGGCTCGACGCCAGCAGCGTCACGAGGTACGCGACCTCGGTCGCCTCCACTAGGCCGAGGTTGCGGGCGGTCCACTGGAGCTCGAGGTCCTCGCCCTCGTCGAGGCGCGGCGGGACGACGATGGAGGCGACCGCGAGGTCGGGGGTCGCGACCGCAACGGAGACGGGACCCCAGGCCCCCATGACGGGCGAAGGACCGACGGCGCCCGCCGTGTCCACCTCGACGACCAGCCAGTAGGCGCCGTCGGCGAGCGACGCCGGAAGCGGCGCATCCAGGTCGAACGAGGCGGACTGGCCGGCGGGGATGTCGATGGCCGCGGCGGTCGCGAGCAGGAAGGGGTCGGTGGAGAGGGTCGGGCCGTCGGACAGCCAGAACCGGGCGTCGACACCGAGCGCGTCCTCTCCGCCCACGTTGTCCACGATGGCGGTGGCACGGATCGGCAGGTCGGGGGCGCCGATCTCGTCTCCCTCGAAGTTCCCCACCTGCAGCACGGGCCCGGAGACGTAGACGAGCGCCGTCTGCGAAGGGAAGTCCTGGGCGGTGCAGGTCGGGTTGCACACCGTGCCCTGGGCGGAGAGACCGGCGGTCCCGTCGGTGCCCGTCGAGTCCTCGATGCCCATCGACGCTCTGAAACCCGTGAGCGTTCCAGGGTCCGCGTCGCCGTAGTGGGCCTCGATCCGGTTGGAGCCCTCGAAGAGCCAGAGCTGCGCGTTGAACCAGGCGCCGGAGGAGGCGTACTTGCGGCACTTGGTCCACTGCACCACGAAGGCGCGGTTCGGCTCACTGCCGATCGTCTGGGTGAGCACGGGGCCGTTCACGATCCCGGAGAACTCGCTGTCGCAGACGATGTGGTCCCACCACACCGCGATCAGGTTGTGGGGGTCCGAGTTCCCCGGGATCTCGCGCGGCGACGTGGAAGTGGCGTGAAAGGTCGTGCCCAAGGTGACGAACCCGTTCGCGCTCACGAACATGTTGGTCTCGGGCGTGCCGAAGAAGTTCACGGGGAACGGCAGCGTCACCTGCTGCTCGAAGATGTTGCTGTCGCCGCCGAACATCGTGCCGCCGCTCAGGCTCGTGACGGGGCCGCCGCCGATCGGCAGCTCCTCGTACACGATCGGCTGCTGCGTGACCGTGTAGGACTGGGCTTCGGCTGCGCGCGACGAGAGCGCAACGGCGGCCACGGCGACCGCGAACAAGGAGAGGGACCTACGACCTGCCAGACGAACGACATCGAATCTCATATCCACCTCGTGGCCGGGAGGATACCCCGAGGCGGGTGAGATTCGTGTCGTACGGTTGTGGGAGGTGGTGGCCCGGGCGTCCCAAAGGGCGCCCGGGCCTGGGGGTACCGCTACTCGGGAGCGCCCTCGCCCTCGTCGTCGAGCTCGGCGTCCTCGACCTCGCCCTCGGCGCTCTCGCCCTTGTCGACGTCTGCGAGCCGCGCGACGCCCACCACCTTCTCCTGCTCGGAGCCGACGGTGATCAGGCGGACGCCCTGGGTGTTGCGGCCGATGATGCTGATCTCGTTCACCGCCATGCGGATGAGCGTCCCCGCGTTGGTGATGAGCATCACCTCGTCGTCGTCCTTGGCCTGGCAGACACCGGCGACCTTGCCGTTGCGGTCGGTGGTCTTGATGGTGATCAGGCCCTTGCCGCCGCGGCCCTGGAGCCGGTACTCGCCCTCGAGGGTGCGCTTGCCGTAGCCGTTCTCGGTGAGCGTGAGGATCGCCGCATCGGGCTCCACCACGTCCGCTCCCACCACCACGTCGTCGTCGCCGAGGGTGATGGCCTTGACGCCGTAGGCGCTGCGGCCCATCGGGCGCACGTCGCTCTCGGCGAAGCGGATGGCCATGCCGTTGGCGGTGGAGACGAGGATGTGCGCGCTGCCGTCGGTGAGCATCGCCGCCACCAGCTCGTCGCCCTCCTCGATGCCGAGGGCGATGATGCCGTTGGAGCGCACGTTGCTGTAGGCCATGAGGTCCGTCTTCTTGATGATGCCCTTGCGGGTCACCAGCACGACGAACTTGCCCTCCTCGAAGTGCCGAACCGGCAACACCTTGGCGAGGGTCTCCCCCTCCTGGAACTGGACCAGGTTGACGATGGGCCGGCCCAGCGCGGTGCGCCCGGCCTGCGGGATCTCGTGGACCTTGAGCCAGTAGAGCTTGCCCTTGGTGGTGAACACCAACATGTACGCGTGGGTGCTCGCCACGAAGAGCGACTCGATGAAGTCCTCCTCGCGGGTGCCGGCCCCGGACTTGCCGCGGCCGCCGCGGCGCTGCGCACGGTAGAGGCTGATGGGGTTGCGCTTGACGTAGCCGTTGTGGCTGAGCGTCACCACCATGTCCTCTTCGGCGATGAGATCCTCGCGGGTGATCACCCCCGCCTCGCCCTGGATCTCGGTTCGGCGCGGGTCGGCGAACATCTCGCGGACCTCGGTGAGCTCGCGCTTGATCACGCCGAGGAGCACCTGCTCGCTGCCGAGGATCTCCTTGTACCAGGCGATGTTGCGCACCAGGCCCACCAGCTCGGCGACCAGCTCCTCGCGCTCCATGTTGGTGAGCCTGGCGAGCCGCATGTCGAGGATGGCCCGGGCCTGCAGCTCGGAGAAGCCGCCCGCCATGTAGTCGTGTGACAGCCCCTCGTACTTGGCCTCGTCGCGCTGTACCCGCTCCACCACGCGGCGCAGGCCCGCCTCGGCCACCGCGCGATCGAGCCGCGGCAGGTCGGCGAAGCGCTCGTGCTCGTAGAGCGACGGCGAGAGGATGTTCTGCAGACCCCAGCGGGCCTCTTCCGGATCCTTCGACTTGCGGATGAGGGAGACGACGAGGTCGATGAGATCCTGCGCCACCACGAGGCCTTCGACGAGGTGCAGCCGCTCCTCTGCCTTGCGCAGCTCGTACTTGGTGCGACGGGTGACGACGTCCCGGCGGTGGGCGATGAACCGCTCGAGCATCTCCTTGAGGTTCATCACCTTCGGCACGCTGCCGTCGATGGCGAGCAGGGTGACGCCGAAGGTGGTCTCGAGGGCCGTCTGCTGGAAGAGGTTGTTGACGACGATCTGACCGATTGCGTCGCGCTTCACCTCGATGACGACGCGGACCTTCTCCTCGCGATCGGACTCGTCGCGGATGTCGGAGATCCCCTCGATCTTCTTGTCCTTCACCAGCTCGGCGATCCGCTCGATGAGCCGCGCCTTGTTCACCTGATAGGGGAGCTCGCGGATGATGATCGTCTCGCGGTCGCGCTTCTCGTCCCGCTCGATCTCGTACTTCGCGCGGATGCGGATCGAGCCGCGGCCGGAGAGGTACGCCTCGAGGATCCCGTTGCGGCCGTTGATGATGCCGCCGGTGGGGAAGTCGGGGCCCGGCACGTGCTCGATCAGGTCCTGGATGCTGCAGCGCGGGTTGTCGATGAGGTGGAGCGACGCGTCCAGCACCTCGCCCATGTTGTGGGGCGGGATGTTGGTGGCCATGCCCACGGCGATGCCCGCCGAGCCGTTCACCAGCAGGTTGGGGAAGCGCGTGGGGAGGACGAGCGGCTCCTGGGTGGAGTCGTCGAAGTTCGGCCCGAAGTCGACTGTGTCCTTGTCGATGTCGGCGAGCATCTGCTCGGCGAGCTTGGTGAGCCGGGCCTCGGTGTAGCGGTAGGCCGCCGCGGAGTCGCCGTCGATGCTGCCGAAGTTCCCCTGCCCGTCGACGAGCAGGTAGCGCATGTTCCAGTCCTGCGCGAGGCGGACCAGCGCGTCGTAGACCGAGGCGTCGCCGTGGGGGTGATACTTCTTCAGCACCTCGCCCACGGTGCCGGCGCACTTCGAGAACTTGCGGTTGTGCAGCAAGCCCTCGTCGAACATCGCGTAGAGGATGCGACGGTGCACGGGCTTGAGGCCGTCGCGCACGTCGGGGAGCGCGCGCCCGATGATGACCGACATCGAGTAGTCGAGATACGACCGGCGCATCTCGTCTTCGATGTTGATCGGCAGGGTGGCGGCCGAGCGGGCGCCATGGGGCGGAAGCGTCGTCTCGTCGGACAAGGAGGCCTCTCTTCGAGATGGGAAGGTTCGCGCGAAACGCCCTCACGCCCCTCGAAAACGAAGGCGGGAGGAGCACGGCGCGGCAGCCTTCGACAACACAAGGGTCTAGCCCCTTGTTCCACCCCGGTCAACGGCAAAAACGCCTTGTTTTCCTATAGGTTGAGGTAGATCCGGTCCTCGCCGAGCCCCGCCTCCCCGAGGGCCTCCGACACCCCCCGGATCATCCCCTCCAGCCCGCACAGGCAGGCCACGGCGTTGGCCACCGGCGGCAGCTCCTCGCGGAACCGCTCCTGGACCCAGCGGGCGTGGCCCCGGTCGCTCCGCTCCGGACGGGAGAGCACCCGGTGGACCCGCACCCCCTCCCGCTCGAAGGCGTCCAGATCCTCGGAATATGGCAGCTCGCCCTCCGTGCGCACGCCGAAGAAGAGCTCGATCCTGCCGTAGGCGGCGCGGTCCTTCACCAGGGCCTGGAGCACCGCCCGGATCGGGGCGATCCCCGATCCGGTGGCGAAGAGGAGCACGTCCCGGCCCCGCATCGCCTCCACCGGGAAGCCAGCCCCCATCGCCGGCGTGGTCTCGACCAGGGCGCCCACGGGCAGCGACACGAGCTCGTCGGGCAGGCCCTCGCCCCGCTTGACGAGCAGCTCGATCCCCTCGCCGTCGGGCGCATTGGCGAGGGCGAAGTAGCCCCCCCCGGCGTGGCCGGGGAGGCGCACCTCCACGAACTGCCCCGCCTCCCGGTGGCTCGCCGCGATCGTCGGCGCCACCTCGAGGCGGATCGCGCGCATGGTCGGCGTCTCGTCGACCGAGGAGACCACCCGCGCGGTATGGAAGGGAGCGCCTGAGACGAGCATCGCCCGCAACGTAACGGCGGCGATCGATCCGCTCAAGCGGGGATCGGAGCCTCACGCCCGTGTCGGCGAAGAGATGCCGCGCTCTTCTATAGCGCGTCGCGAGAGCGGCGAGGCCGGGCCACCGCCGTAGTCAGGGCGAGAAGAGCGTGGTGTCCATCGTGTAGCTCGTGAATGCCGAGGTGGTCAGCAGATCGTACGACCACTCGTCGAACGCGACGCGCGGCTCGATCCCCTGGACGAGGGTGAGGCGAAGCTGCGTGTGTTTGCGAAAGGCGTTCTCGACCCACCACGGCAACGGGACGCGCGTGACGTCTCCGGGCACCACCGAGTGCCAGATCGGCGCACCGTCGAGGGTGTCGACGAAGAGGTAGGAGAGGGCGGGGACCGGCCCCGGGCTTCGGGTCCACTCGATGTCGCCGTCGAGGAGCACGTCCGGCGAGACGAACCGGGTGAGCCCGAGCAGGGGGCCGATGGTGACGCCCTGGCGCAGGTCGCCGTGCTGCCGGCGGAAGGTGGCGGTGTAGGGTTGGGCCTGTTCGGAGCCCTGCCCGCCGCGGACCGCGAAGAGCAGGTTGACGCCCTCGAGGGCGGGGAGGCTCTCGAAGGTCGCCTGCCAGCCGGCGCCCTCGCGGGAGCGGGTGGTCTCGAGGGGCACCACGCCCTCGCCGCCGAGGTCGGCGTACGCGTAGATCCGGGACGACGTGAGGAGCCCGTCCCGCTCGGGCGGGTTGACGATGGTGACGGGCACGGTCACGTCGAGGTGCGTGTCGAGGATCACGTCCACCTCGGTGACGACGCCGGGCTCGGTGAGCACCCCTCGTGACACGCCAAGCGACAGCGGCTCGAAGGCCCGCGTGATCGTGTTCTCCACGCCGTAGAGCGCGTAGAGCGCGAGCTGCCTCCCGCCGACGAACCCGAAGCGGAACGCGCCGCCGTCCGCGGGGATCTCGGTGAAGTTCGGCGGGGGGCCGAAGGGCGGCAGCGAGTACACGCTGCGCGCCGCCACGGCGACCCAGGCCACCTCGCGCTCTCCTTGGCGGAGCGGGCGGGTCGGCGGGAGCTTGAAGCCCCACACGCGGCCCTGGACGAAGCCGGGATCCGGGAGGGGGGGCGGAGGGGTGGGGGGCGGCGGATCGCCCGGGTCCAGATCCAGGAGGCGGACCGTGAGGTTCTCGGAGCGCTGGTTCACCACCGTCGCCGCCTCGAAGCGAGGCTTGAGCACCGTCACCACCTGCGGCTTCACGAGGAGGGGCGAGGAGATCGTCACCTCGCCGCGCTCGTCCGTGATCCCGTAGAGCGCGCCGTCGTCGGTGCCCACGATCACGTCGGCGTAAGGGATCGGCTCGCCGAACTTCCACCAGGTTCCGTCCACCACCGAGACGTTCAGGTTGCCGTTCAGCGGGCCTCCCGCCGATCCGCCCAAGGTGCTCGAGGGGTTGAAGTACGTGAAGCCGTCACGAAGCGTGGATGATGGCCAAGGGACGTGCGGCGCCGTCACGCCGACGTCCACGTCCACCAACCCGGCGTCGCCCCGGGGCGTCTCGACGAAAGCCGTGAAGGGATCCGCCACCTCGAGCCCCCGGGCCTTCGCGCCTCCGAACGTGACCTTCAGACCGGAGGAGTCCAGGCCGATCCCACGCAGGGTGACGAGCGTCCCGCCCGCCCTCGCGCCGCTCATGGGTTCGACCCTCGAGATGCGAGGCGGCGACCGGTACGAGAAGCCTTCGCGCCGCGCCTCAAGCGTCGGATCGTCCGCGTCCACGATCCGCAGAGGCGCAGCGCCGACGGCGCCTGGCGGGACGATGGCCGTCACCCGCCGATCGCTCACGCGCGTGACCCCTCCGGCCTCTCGCGCGCCCACGAAGACCCGGGGCGCGAGGGGCAGGTTCGTCCCCGTGATCGAGATCGTCCCGCCGCCCTCCACCGGCGCGGACGCAGGGTCGAACGAGGAGATCCTCGGCGGCGTCTGCTGGTAACGGAACGCGCCGGGGAGGATCGCGACCTCGTCGTCGACCCTCGCCTCCACGTCCACCACGCCGGGGCCCGCTGCCGCCGGGGCCGAGACGGTCACCGACCAGGGACTGCGCGGCCCTTGGATCTCGGCGAGCGCGCCGCCGATCCGCACCGCCAGGTGGGGATGGTCCAGGCGGTTGCCGATCAGCGTGTACGCCCCGCCGGCGGGCTCGTTCCAGGCGCGCCACGAGGGATCGATCGCCCACAGCCGCAGGCGCGTCTCGTCGGGATCGAAGTAGCCGTACGTACCGGCCGCCCGTTCCGCCTTCGTGCGCACCTCGAGCGGGACCGCGCCGGCCGTGGCCCGGGGGGGCATCGTCACCCGCAGGCTCCCGTCCGCGCCGAGGCTCGCGTAAGCGGGCGCGCCGTCCACGAGGACCTCCGCGTCCGCGGTGAAGCCCGACCCCGCGATCGTCGCCACGTTGCCGCCGGCGAGGGGACCCCCCGGCGGCGAGATCGACCCGATGCGCAGCGGCGGCACGTAGCGGAAGGCCTTGCGCAGCGAGGCTTCGCCGCTCTCGTCGAAGATTCGCACGTCGACGAGCTCGCCCGCCGTGCCGGGCGGCACGATCGCCGTGAGCGATCCGTCGTCCTGCGCCTGCAGGTCGAGGGCGGCGTTGTGTCCGAAGGTGAGGATCATCCCCGCCTCGAGGCCCTTTCCACGCAGGGTGACCGGGGTGCCGCCGTCGGCCGAGCCGTATGGTGGATCGATCGAAGCGATCGACAGCGGCTCGAGGTAGCGGAAGCAGCCCGCGCACGTCGCCTCGCCGTGGGGGTTGGAGACGGTGACGTCCGTCGCGCCCGGGAGGCCGGGAGGGACGCCGGCGTAGAGCGTCCCGTCGTCGATCACGCGGACGCCGATCGCCGGGTTCGAGCCGAAGCGCACCTCCGTGTTCGCGCCCGTCTGCTTCCCGAAGTTCTGGAGGAACCCCGCGCCCAGCAGGGTGACGGTCTCCCCGCCATCGCGCGAGCCCATCGGCGGCCGCACCGCGTCGAGCCGCAGCAGCTCGATCACGCCGCCCGAGCCGCCGCTTCCGCCCGTCCCCCCGGACCCGCCGGCGCCTCCGTCGCCTCCGCTGCCGCCGGTCCCCTCGGGCCTCGGCTTCGGCTTTCCGCCCTGGTCGCCGCCAGCCCCGCCGGGATCCGGCGGGCCGCACGCCGCCAACGAGAGGAGGAGGAGGCCTGCCACGACCGCCGCCGTGCGGCGGGGGCGCGCGGTCTCGACGCGAACGAGGCGGCCGAGGGAATGCGAGGCGTCTCCCCGAGGACCGAGGGAGAGCTCCCGCGGAGCCCGTCCCATCGTTCGCTTCGTCTCGAGAAGCCGGCCCATCGGACCCCCAGGCTACAGCCAGAAGGTGAACGTGTCGTAGGTGAAGCTCGTGTAGGCGTTGAGGCCCATGTCTGCGTAGCCCCACTGGCCGAAGTCGAACCGTGGCTCCGCGCCCTGCACCAGGGTCATGCGCATCTGCGCGCCTCGGAACTGCGCGCGGAGCGAGTCGATGACCGACGGAGGGATCGTGAACCGCCTCTCCGTCCCCGGCAGCACCGCGTGCCACACGGGGATCCCTTGGGACGTCTCGATCTGCGCGTGGACGATCTCGGGCGTCGGGCCGTCGTCCCGCTTCCACTCGACGATCCCGTCTGCGCCGGGCCAGGTCGTCATGGTGGTGAGTCCGAGGAGTGGCCCCACGGTGATCCCAGCGTCGAGGGTGCCCGACTGGCGGCGGAAGCCCACGGTGATGGGGAGGCCCATCCCCTTCCAGCCCCACGCCTCGAAGAGGAAGGAGTCCGCCGAGAGGTTCGGCAGCGACGTGAGGCGGCCCGAGATCGTGCCGAAGTCGTAGAGGACGGGGGCGGAGCCGACGGGGATCACCCCTTCGCCGCCGAGGTCCACGAAGGCGAAGACCTCGGTGTGCCCGCCGAACGCGGCGCCCGGCGCGTTCTGCACCGTCACGGGCGCCTCCGCGTCCAGGTGCGTGTCCAGGATCACGTCCGCGGTGACCACGGCGTCGAGGATCGGGTTCACGTTTCGTGTCACCCCCATGGACAGCTTTTCGAAGGTGCCGTCGCCGCGCTCGATCCCGAAGATCGCGTAGATCGCCATCTGTCGCGAGTCGTCGATCTCCATCCGGAACGAGCCGCCATCCTCGGTCACCGTCCACTCCGGGGTGCCGTGGCCGAACGGCGGCGCGTGGTACACCGAGGCCGCCGAGTAGCTCACCTTGGCTACCACCCTCTCGCCGGGCTGGAGCGCGCGGTTCGGCGGGAGCTTGAAGCCCCACACCTTGCCCGAGATCGTCCCCAGCCGCACCCAGGGGATTCCGCCGGGATCGAGGTCGGAGCTGACGTTGCGCTGGAGGAGCACGGTGAGGTTCTCCGAGCGCTGGCCCACCACCGTGGCGCCCTCGTAGCCGTCGAGGAAGACGCTCACGACCTGCGGCTTGACGAGCAGGGGCGACGAGAGCGTCACCTGCCCGCGGTCGTCGGTGACGCCGCTCAGGGCGACGCCGTCGTCGTTGCCGAGCGCAACCGACGCGCCCGGCACCGGGAGTCCGAAGCGGGAGCGGGTGCCGTCGAGGACGGTGACGTTGAGGCTCCCGGAGAGGGGGCCACCCGACGCGCCGCCGGAGGTGCTGCCGGGATCCACGTAGCTGTACGCGCCGACTCGGACGGCGGAAGGCGTCCCCGGCCGGGACACGGACACGTCCACGATCCCGGCGTCCCCGCGGGGCGAGCGGACGATCGCCGTGAAGGGATCCATCACCTCGAGATCCAAGGCTCCCTTCGTCCCGAACGACGCGGTCATCCCGTCGCGGAAGCCGGAACCCCGCAGGGTCACCCGGGTACCGCCTGCGCGCGAGCCCATCGTGGGCTCCACCGCCGCCAAGGCGAGGGGCCCTTCGTACCGGAAGCCGTCGGCGAGGATGGCCTCGAACTCCGGATCCAGGGGATCGACGACCCGCACCGGCACCGGACCGTCCGTCCCCCGGGGCGTCGTCGCCGTGATCCGCCCGTCGCTCACCCGCACGACGTCGGTCGCCTCCAGCGCGCCCACGAAGACGCGGGCGCCGGCCGGGAAGCCAGACCCCGTCACCGTGATCGCCGTGCCGCCGCCGACGGCGCCGGACGACGGCGCCACCGAGTCGATCTCGGGGAGCGACACGTAGCGGAACCCGCCCGGGAAGACGTCGGCGCCGGAGGCGACCCGCAGCTCCACGTCGACCGTGCCCGGGGCGGAGGGCGGGGTGACGGCGCGGACGAGGTTCGACCCTTCCGCGAGCGGGTCGGCGGCGAAGGCCCCGCCGAGCTTCACCGCTAGCTTGTCGTCGTCCAGGCAGGTCCCCGCCAGCGTGATCGCCTCTCCGCCCGCGGCGGCGCCGCGCTCGGGAGAGATCGCGTAGAGCCGCGGCGGCCCGCCGTCGCAGGGGCCGAGGTACGCGTACCAGGACGACAGCGTGCCCCTGGAGGTGACGACCTCGAGGGGGAGGACGCCCACCTCCGCGCCGGCGGGGACGAGGGCCGAGAGGCGCTCGCTCGAGTCGAAGCGGGTGGAGAGCGGCACGCCGCCGAGCACCAGGCTCGCGTCGGCGTCGAAGCCCGATCCGTTCACCCACACCCTTCCGCCGCCCGCCAGCGGTCCGCCCGGTGGCTCGACCGAGTCGATCCGCAGCGGCGCGAGGAAGGTGAAGGCTTTGCGCAGGGAGGCCTGGCCCTCCTCGTCGAAGACCCGCACGTCGGCGGGGCCCGGCTCGTCGCCGGGCGGCAGGATCGCCTCGATCGTGCCGTCGTCGAGCGTCGTCACGTCGAGCGCCGCGCGCCGGCCGACCATCACCGTCATCGCCTCGCCGAAACCGGAGCCTCGCAGGACGACCCGCTCGCCGCCATGGACCGATCCCGCCGTCGGCTCGATCCCCGTCAGCGACAGGCCGTCCAGGTAGCGGTAGCAGCCGGCGCAGGTCACCGCCTTGCCGCCGATCGTCACGGTGACGTCGACCACGCCGGGGCTGCCCGGAGGCGCCTCCGCGAGGATCGTCCCGTCGTCCACGACGCGGGCGCCGATGGACGGGTTCGAGCCCACGTCCACCCGCACCGGGCCGTGGCCCGCAAAGCCGCGTCCCGCCAGCACCAGCACTTCGCCGCCGGCCTTCGCGCCGCGGGGCGGTCGCACGGTGTCGAGCTCGAACACGAAGTCGCTGCCGCCGGTGCCGCCGCCGCCGCCACCCGAGCCGCCGATGCCGCCGCCCCCCGTGCCGCCGGTATCGGGCCGCTCGTGGGGCTTGCCGCCGTCGATGCCGCCGGCGCCGCCGTCGGGGCCGGATCCCCCGCAGCCGAGGGCCGCCAACGCCAGGGCGACTAGCCAGATCGACCACGAGCGCATCGCCATCGTCTCAGCTCCGATCGTCCCTCCCCGGGATGGGGAGGATGCATGCCTCGAAACCTAGCAGGCGGATCGGCCGGGGATCGACTCCGCGCCTCGTTCGAATTTCCGGAAAGGGCGGTTCGCCCGTCCGGTCCCCCCGTTGCGGATCCGCACGCCGGCCGTAGCCGGGGCGCTGCCTTCCACCGCGCCTCGGCGCGAGCGCCTCCGATTGCCGCCCGCCTCCTTGCGGGTCACGGCCCTCAGAGCCTGTGAATCAATTGCTACGCGCGAGGCGGAGGCAATTGATCCCGCGTCAGCGAAGCGGCCCCTTCCCCGCCCGCACGTCGGCGCAGGAGATGCCCTCGTCCGGCGCGCAGTTCTTGCCGATCCAGCAGCGCCCGACGCCGTTCACGTGCTGGCAGACGATCCGATCGACGCGGTTGCGGCAGTCGTCGTTCGTGATGCACGACCGGCCCGTGATCTCGCACTCGCCGGCGACGCAGTCCTGGCTGGCGCAGTCGTCGTCCGTGACGCATCCGCAGTAGCCACGGACGCCGTTCTCCGCGCCGCCGCAGGTCGCGGCGCACCGGCCTTCCACGCACCGGTCGTCTCCCTGGCAATTCTCGTCGGTCTGGCATTCGGGCGCCGTCGGGCGAGGCTTGCAGTCGTTGTTGCTCCAGCAGGCGTCCCGCTGCAGGACAACCCGTACGTCCCGGCAAGAGAAGCCGTTGGGGCACTCGCCGTCCACGCCGTCGAGGCTGTAGCAATCCGAGCCGCAGAACTTGCCCGCCGCGGTGGTCACGTCCTCGAGGCAGTAGTTCGCGCCCGTCTCGCCGCAGCGGTAGTTCGTGCTGCCCGGCTGGATCTGACACTGGTCGCAGTACGGCCCCGAGGTGTCTTTCACGCAGCGCCTGAGGGCCTCGCCGGGGAGAGGATCCCCGCAGATCTCGCCCCACTTGCAGAAGGTCTTGTCCTCGCACGTGTCCGAGGTGCAGGCGCCGAGCTGGCAGCCCACGCGGCCCTCCTCGGTGGTCGCGTCGCACGTGCAGGGGACCGGCTCTCCCGCGTCGTCCAGGCAGAGGCAGGAGTCGCCCGGCACCGCGCAATCGCCGAAGGTGCGGCAGCCGTTTATGCACTGGCCGGTCGCCTGGTTGCATACCTGCCCGAGCGGGCACTGGCGGTCGACGGTGCAGCCCTCCATCCGGCAGAAGCGCGTCTCCGTGTCGCAGAACTGGCCGTTGGGGCAGTCGGAGTTCCAGTCGCAGGTGCGGTTCGGGTGGCAGCGACCGTCGCCGCCGGGCCGCTTCTCGCAGTGCTCCTTCTCCATGCACGCAGCGTCATCGGTACAGACACAGTCGCCGACGTCCGGGTCGCAGGCCCAGTAGGGGTTGCCGTCGTGCTTGGTGATGCAGGCGTCGTCCGAGGCGCAGAGCGATCGGAGGACCTGCTTGTCCTGGCACGAGGCGGCGAGCCACGCACAGGCGGCGACGGTGGCGAGGGCGAGGAGCGGCTGGCGCAAGAGGACGTTCTCCGTTCGCGTCGGGATGATGCTCAGAGCTGGATGAAGAACCCGACGTAGGTGAAGCTGGTGTAGGCGTTGAGGTAGAGGTCGCTGTAGCTCCACTGGTCGTAGCCGAAGCGGGGCTCGCGTCCCTGGAGCATCGTCAACATCAGCGGCGTTCCCGGCGGATACTGGTCGCGGATCTTCTGCATCATCGACGGCGGCAGAGTGACCCGGTTCTCGGTTCCCGGCAACACCATGTGCCAGACCGGCGTGCCCTCCAGATCGTCCAGGTTGATCGAGGTGATCTCCGGGGCGGGGCCCGGCTCGTTCGCCCAGGCGATCGTCCCGTCGAAGAGGCCGATCGGCTCGGTCGGCATGGCGACGCCCATCATCGGCCCGATGGTGAGGCCGGGGCGCAGATCGCCCGCCTGCTTGCGGAAGGTCACCGTGAGCGGCGCGCCGCCCAGGACGCTGCCCCACGCCTCGAAGAGGAAGCTGTCGCCGGACATGTCGGGCAGCCCGCGGATCAGCGCCGAACCGCCGGTGGCGCCGGTGCTCAGGGTGGTCCCCATCGGGATCACGCCGTCGCCGCCGAGGTCGACGAACGAGTAGATGGTGGTGGAGCCCACGCTCCCGCGGAAGGCGGGCGGGTTGTCGATGGTGACCGGCACGTCCAGGTCGAGGCGGGTGTCGAGGACGATGTCGGCGTCCACGGTCTCCTCCCTGCCCACGCGCACGGAGCGGGTCACGCCCATGAGCAGGCGCTCAAAGGCGCCGGTGTTCGTGTTGACGATGCCGTAGATCGCGTAGATGGTCTGCACCGTCGGGCCGCCGAACATGAAGCCGTACTCGCCGCCCTCGCTGGGCACTGCGATCTGGGGGATCGGCGGGATGGATCCGGGGCGCAGGGGATCCGCCATCCACACGTTCTCCGCCGTGAGGCTGACGACGGCGGTCTCCACTTCGTCGGGGCCGAGGACGCGGTTGGGCGGCAGCTTGAAGCCCCAGACCTTGCCCTGGATCACGCTGGGCGGCGGGGGAGGGGGGGGCGGCGGGGGCGGTGGTCCGCCACCGGAGGGAGTCAGGAGCACCGTGAGGTTCTCTGAGCGCTGCTGGACGACGGTGGTGGCCTGGTAGCCTTCCTTGTGGACCGACACGGTCTGGGGCTTCACCAGGAGCGGCGACGACAGCGTCACCTGCCCGCGCACGTCGGTCGTGCCCTGGAGCTCCTCGTCTTCGTCCGCGCCGCCCAGCACCACCAGCGCGCCCTCGATGGGCGTGCCGAAATCGGCCTGCCCGCCATCCAGCGCGGTGACGTTCAGGTTGCCGTTCAGGGGGCCACCGGACGATCCACCGGAGGTGCTCGACGGATCCACGTAGGTGAAGGCGCCGGGCAGCGTCGCCTTGGCGAGCTCGTCGGTCCCCGCGACGACGTCGACGATCCCGGCGTCGCCCTTGGGCGAGACGACGACCGCGGTGAAGGGATCGAGCACTTCGACGCTCGTGGCCTCCTCGACGCCGAAGATCGCCCGCAGCCTGGAGTCGAAGCCCGAACCACGCAGGGTGACGCGGGTGCCGCCGGCTCGGGCGCCCATGGGCGGCTCCACCAGCGCCAGCGAGAACGCGCCCTCGTAGCGGAAGCCCCCGGCGAGGATCCCCTCGGCGTCGGGATCGGCGGGATCCACCACCCGCACCGGCACGGGCCCTTCCGTCCCGCGCGGGGTGACGGCGGTGATCATGCCGTCGCTCGTCCGCACCACGTTGGTGGCCTCGAGGGCGCCCACGTAGAGCTTCGCGCCGGCGGGGAAGCCGGCCCCCTCCACCTGGATCGCCGTGCCGCCCGCGACGCCGCCCTTCTGCGGCGACACCCGGTCGATCCGGATCTGCCGCGTGTAGCGGAAGGCGCCCGGGAGGGAGGCGGCGCCGTCTGCGAGCCGCACGTCCACGTCGACGAGGCCCGCGCCGGAGGCCGACGGCGTCACCGCCCGCACGAAGTGCCGTCCTTCCGCGGTCGCGGGGATCGCGAGGGCGCCGCCCAGGTGCACCGCGAGCTGCCCGCCGTCCAGGCCGGTCCCCACGAGGACCACCTCGTCGCCGCCGGCGGCGGAACCCCGCTCGGGAGAGATCGCGTACAGGTGCACGCCCTCTTCCATCGGATCGAACCAGGCATACCGGGCCGAGGCCGTCCCCTGCGAGGTGGTGACGACGAGATCGGCGGCCCCGGCGGCCGCGCCCGCCGGCATCACCGCGGTCAGCGCCGTGGACGAGACGAACTGCGCCGGGACCGTCGTCCCGCCCACCTGCAGCTGTGCGTCCGCCGAGAATCCCGTGCCTCGCACGGTCACGGTGTTGCCACCGGTGAGGGGGCCGCCAGGCGGATCGAGGGAGTCGATCCGCAGCCGGTCGACGTACTGGAATGCCTTGCGCAGCCAGGCCTGTCCGCCGGCGTCGAAGACCCGCACGTCCACGAGCCCCGGACCGCCGCCGGGAGGCAGGATCACGCGGAGCGAGCCGTCGCCGTCGACGGTCGGATCGAGCGCCGCGCGTCCCCCGAAGAGGACGGTCATGTCCGGGCGGAGCCCGGCGCCGCGCAGCACCACCTCGCCGCCGCCGTTCACCGATCCGGACGAAGGCTCCACCCTCGTCACCGACACCGGCTCGAGGTAGCGGAAGCAGGCCTTGCAGACCGCCCAGCCCACGTCGGCGATCTCGAGCCTCACGTCCACGTCGCCGGGGGTCCCCGGAGGCGCCGACGTGTAGATCGTCTCGTCGTCGATCACGCGGCCGTCGAAGGAGGGGTTGGAGCCGAAGGTCACCGACACCCGGGGCGGCGAAATGCCGTCGCCGGCGAAGCCCTTGCCCACGAGGATCACGGTGGAGCCGCCGTCGCGTGATCCCCGCGGCGGCCGCACCGCGGTCAGCTCGACGTCGCCCTGGGATCCGGCGTCACCGCCGATCCCGCCGACGCCACCCGTCCCTCCGGTTCCGCCGTCGCCGCCGCCGCCCGACCCGCCGGTGCGCGTGATCGGGCCCTTGCCGCCGGAGCCGCCGGCGCCCGCTCCGGGCGTCTGGTCCTCGCCGCAGGCCGAGGCCGCGAGCGTCAACGCTGCCAGCGAGAGTACAGCCCAACGAAACACGAGGCGCATTGCGTCCTCCTATCGAAGCGAGACCGTGAGATCGTAGGCGTTCTGAACCCGCCCGTCGGAGGATGATACCAGCAAGTAGGCCCTGCTCGCCGACACCGCAGCCGAGGAGACCTTCTTCTCCCCCGCCGTGCCCTTGTCCTCGGCGAGGCGCTTGACCGCATCGCTGTCGAAGAGCTCGATGTCGAGGCTCCCCGCGAGGGGATCGTGGCTGAGCAGCCCCTCGACGGTGCGCCCGGCGGGGACGTCCACCACGAACCACGACGGCACGCCGGGGCACGCCTGGAGGTTGTTGTACGTGCCCGGCGCGAGGGGCGCCGCCCGGTGGGCCGAGTCGTTCCCGGCGAACCGATCGGGATCGCAGGGCACGCCCTTGGCCACCAGCACCCGCAGCGCGAAGCTCGCCTGGGGATCGGTGGTGCGCACCAGCACATAGTAGGTGCCGTCGGTGCCGATGCTGGCGTCGAGGAGGAACGGGCTGGCCGAGAGCACGTTGCCCGCCTCGTCCCGGAGCTGGGCGGAGAGGCCCGCCGCCGTGAGCTCGTCGAGCTCGATGCGGACGTTGATCCGATCGTTGCGGCGCAGGTCGATCCGGTACCACTTCTCCTCGCTCCCGCAGACCCGGAGGCCAGACCTCAGGCCCTGCCCGATCCGCGTGGCCTCTTCCTGGGTGCCGTTGGGCGCGTCCTGATCCGGCAGGCACTCCTTGAGCGCACACATGGAGCGCCGCAGGTCGCAGTACTCGTCCAGGCGGCACTGGCCGTCGTGGAAGCAGGGAGGCGGCGGCACGGTGCAGCTCCGGGTGTTCCGGTTGCACACCAGGCCCTTCTCGCAGTCCCGATCGGTGAAGCAGGTCTCGGCTCCCGCGCAGCGGCCCGCGGCCACGTTGCACGAGAGGCCGAGCTTGCACTCGTCGTCCGTCTCGCACTCCACGCAGCGGCCACCGGCGCAGTGCTGGCGGGCGGAGCAGACGTCGGCCTCGGTCTCCTCGGTGCAGCCCGGTTCGCACTGGGCCGTGCCCAGGTTGCAGACGTCCCCGGTGAGGCAGTCGGCGTCCTTCGCGCAGCCGAGGTCCTCCTCGCAGACCCACAAGGGGCGGTTGCAGCGCATCCCTTCCGGACACTGGCCGCGGCCGCCGCACTCGACCACGAAGTCCGGAGGCGTGCACAGGCCCTGGGAGCAGGAGAGGCCGAGCGCACAGTCGAGGTGCTCCTGGCACTCGTCGCCCCAGCCCGGGCGGAACTCGCAGAGGAGAGAGCTGGTGCTGCAGATCTCGGCGCGATCGCAGTCGCCGTCGCCGGTGCAGCCGACGCAGGCGCCTTCGTGGCAGAGCCGGCCCGCTGCACAGTCGGCGCGGGTCTCGCACTCCGGCGGGACGTTCTGCTCTTCTTCGCCGTCATTCGGCGAGGAGCAGGCGATCGGCAGCGCGGCGACCAGCGCGATCGCGAAGGAGAAGAGGAGCGGGAGTCCGCGGCGGTTCATGGGGCCACCAGGTGAATCTCGTCGATCGGCGTCAGCACCGCCGAGGGCCAGGCGATGTCGAGGACGTCCCAGAGCTGGCCGGGCGTGTCCATGGTGCGGGTGTATTCGGCCTCGAGCACCCCGTAGACGAACACGCGCACGGTCGCCTTGGTGGCCGGCTCCTGGGAGCCGTTGGCCTTCGAGAACTCCACGCGGACGCCGTACGTGCCGCCGGACGGCTTACGGAAGATCACCGATTCGGGGCCGAACCCCTTCAGCGACTCGCGGATCATCTCCGGATCGTCGGTGGTGTCGCCGAACACGCCGAAGTCGGGCCTCTTGTTGGCCCAGAAGCAGTCGTTCGCAGAGTAGAGCGGCATGTCGTTCTCGACGAGGTGCAGGTCCAGGTCGGTGACGGGGTGATCCCAGATCAGCTCGATCTCGAGATCCACGTCGGTCTTCACCGTCACCGTCGCCCGCGCGCAGGGAAGCCGCGGATCGCCGCCGGGGGGGTAGCACGCGAGGCCCTGCGAGTCGGTGACGTCCAGGCCGAGCTCGTAGACGCCCGGCGTGTCCACCACGAGCGACGTCGTCGCCGCGGCGGGATCGCTGATCCGGGCGTTCGCGCCGAGGGGCTGATCGAAGATCCTCCACGCGAAGGCGAGGGGGACGTGGCCGTCGGGATCCTCGGATCCCGATCCGTCGATGGCGATGCGGGTCTCGATGGAGTGCACGCCCGGCTCCACCGCGATCTTCGCGATGGGCGCGTGGTTCACCTGGGCGCGCAGCTGCACCAGCACCTCGCGCCGGTCGGGATCGGTGGTGCGGAACCGCAGCACGCCGGTGAGCGACTCGCCCTGGGTCGTGGCCAGCGGCGAGCAGGCGATCCGCAGATCGACCTTGCCGCCCGGCGGCAGCTTCGCGGGCCGCGGCGAGCCGAGGATGGAGAACTCCCCGGAGTTCTCCACCCACTCGATGCCGTCCACCAGGAGGGGCCCCGTCCCCACCGAATGGATCGTGAGGGTGCGCACCTCCTGCATGCGCTCGCCCACCAGGCCGAAGTCGATGATCTCCGGGTCCACCTCCACCCTGGCCACGGTGGCGCCGTCGCCGATCAGGCGAACCTCCACCGGATCCTTCGCCTGGTCGTCGTGGGTGAGGATCAGCTTGCCCTCGTAGGAGCCCAGCTCCGTCGGCTCGAAGATCACCGGGACCTCCACGCCCTCCGCCGCCCCGAGGACGGTGCCGTCGAAGGAGCCGTCCACGTGGAAGACGCCGCCCTCGCCCTCGATGGCGGCGCCGAGGAGCCGCAGCGGCGCCCTGCCTCGGTTCTCGACCAACACGGAGAGCGTCGGCCGCTCGAGGACCGCGACCGGGCCGAAGTCGAGGAGCTTGCGCCCCTCTTCGTCCACGTGTGTCGCGGTCACCACGATGTCCGAGCGGACGTCCGTCACCTTGTCGTCGCCGCAGGCGGCGAGGCATGCGGCCGCCAGCCAGAGGATTGCCGCGCGTCTCACTTCAACCTCGGCTGGTAGGTGACCCAGATCGTGCTGCCCGGGCCGGGGATGGCGGCTCCGGAGAACACCAGGGTGTTCTCACGCGGATCGAAGATCACCCCGTCCTCCTCGCTCCAGAAGGGCGTGCAGGCGACGCCCGGCTTCTGCGCGCCGGCGTCGCAGGACCGCTCCACGTGGGAACAGAGGTGCGGGTCCAGGAGCGGGTCGTCCTTGTCGATCGAGCAGGGGTAGTGGACGGCGAGGTACTCGAACGACCCGGGGCCCACCACGCCCTCGGAGTTCTGCGGCTCCACCGGGAGGCTCAGCTGAAAGCGCTTGCGCAGGCCGAGGCCGGTGAAGGCGAGCTCGCGGAGGGTTGCGGACCAGTCGGTGGTGCAGAGGCTGCCGAGGACGCCGCCGGTGCGCCTCGCCAGCTCGAGGTAGCGCTCGCCGGGCTCGGCGCGGCGATCCTCCTCGTCCACGCAGCCGTCCGGCACCGGCCCCGCGATCGACGAGGCGAGGACGGTGTTCTCGTTGCCCAGGCCCTTGAGGCCCTCGAAGCGGCGGTGGTAGTAGCGGACCTCGTTGAAGGACTTGTCGTCCTCGTCGGACACGAAGATCACGTAGAGAAACGCGCCGTCCCTCATGAAGGCCTTGCGGCCCTGCGCGTCCGTCAGCTTCCCCGCTGCCTCTAGGGCGAGCTCCGCCGCCCGCAGGCCTTCCTCTCGCGCCGCGCCTTCCGTCCCCACCTGCACGTTCTTGCGGAAGGCGTCGAGCGAGCCCGGATCGGGCTGCAGCACGGCAGGCGTGCCCTGCAGCTTCCCGGCATCCTTGACGGCGTCGGTGGTGGCGATGGCCAGGCGGTAGTCGACCTCTCCGTCCTCGCCCCTCTGGGTCGGGTCGGGATCGATCAGCTCCATGAACCGCGAGAAGTTGGCTGCCAGGGCCTCCTGGTGGGGCTCCATCGATCCGGAGTTGTCGATCACGAAGAGGATGTCGATCGAGGATGCCTTGATCTGCTCGAACTTGTCCGTCTGGGGCGGGTCGGGCGGGCGATCGACCAGCTTGTCCGACCCGCATGCGAGGGCGGCAAGCGCCACGAGCGGGAGGAGGCGAAAGGGGGGCATGTCCATGGCACCTGCGGCTGGCGGTGGCCAGCGGGAGGAACACTCTAGAAACCGTTCGGCGGGAAATCAACGCGCAGTCGTTCGTGCTTTCGACAAAGGGCTGCCCATCGTTCGTGCAGCGGCTGCACGAAGGCGAGGCAGCGAACCTCCTGGATCGGGAGTCCGTACCCGATTCGAACCATCGTAGCACTGGCCCACGGCTTGCTGAAAGGCGGTCCGGAGTTTCGAACCGGGCCCTTCGCCCGGACACGAAGGAGGAGAGTCGATGGCACCCATGACCCCCAAAGAAGTGATCATCTTCGCCAAGGAGACCCACGCCACCATGGTCGACCTGAAGTTCATGGACTTCCTGGGGCTGTGGCAGCACTTCTCGATCCCCGCCTCGCAGCTCACCGAGGAGATCTTCGAGGAGGGCCTCGGCTTCGACGGCTCATCGATCCGGGGCTGGGCAGCGATCAACGCCTCCGACATGCTGGTGGTCCCCGACCCCGCCACGGCGGTCCTCGATCCGTTCATGGCGGATCCGACGCTGTCGCTGATCTGCAACATCGTCGATCCCATCACGAAGGAGGCGTACAGCCGCGATCCCCGCAACATCGCGCGGAAGGCGGAGACCTGGCTGCAGCGCACCGGCATCGCCGACACCGTCTACTTCGGCCCCGAGCCGGAGTTCTTCATCTTCGACGAGATCCGCTACGACCACGGCCCCAACCACGCCTTCTATCGGATCGACTCGTCGGAGGGGCAGTGGAACACCGGCCGCGACGAGCCTGGTGGAAACCTGGGTTACAAGCCCCGCTACAAGGAGGGCTACTTCCCGGTGGCCCCGACCGACTCCCAGCAGGACATCCGCACCGAGATGTGCCGGGTCATGGCCCAGGTCGGCATCGAGGTGGAGCGCCAGCACCACGAAGTGGCCACGGCGGGCCAGGCGGAGATCGACATCCGGTTCGACAGCCTGGTGCGCTCCGCGGATCAGCTCCAGTGGTTCAAGTACATCGTGAAGAACGTCTGCCGGCGCCACGGCAAGACCGCCACCTTCATGCCCAAGCCCCTGGTCGGGGACAACGGCAGCGGCATGCACGTGCACATGTCGCTGTGGAAGTCGGGCAAGCCCCTCTTCGCCGGCGACGGCTACGCGGGGATGAGCGAGCTCGCCATGTGGTTCATCGGCGGCATCCTCCGACACGGCCCGGCGCTGGCGGCCTTCTGCAACCCCACCACCAACTCGTACAAGCGGCTGGTGCCGGGGTTCGAGGCGCCCATCAACCTGGCCTACTCGGCCCGCAACCGCAGCGCCGCGGTGCGCATCCCCATGTACTCGCCGTCGCCCAAGGCCAAGCGCATGGAGTTCCGCTCGCCGGACCCGTCCGCCAACGGCTACCTCGCCTTCGCCGCCATGCTGATGGCCGGCCTCGACGGCATCGAGCGCCGCATCGATCCGGGGGAGCCGCTGGACAAGGACATCTACGGCCTGTCGCCCGAGGAGCTGAAGGACATCCCGAAGATGCCCGGCTCCCTCGACGAGGCGCTCCTCCGCCTGGAGGCCGACCACGAGTTCCTGCTCCAGGGCGACGTCTTCACCGAGGACGTGATCCGCACCTGGACGAAGTACAAGATGGAGAAGGAGATCACGCCGACCCGGACGCGGCCGTCGCCCATGGAGATGGCGCTGTACTTCGACATCTGAGGGCCTCGCCTTGGGGCAGCGGTCCTCCGTGCTCCGGGGCGTCCCGCCCTCTCACGCGCCGGGGCGCGGGTTCGAACTTCGGAAACCGAACCCGGCCGCGACCCGCCGCCCGCGGCCGTGGTAGATCTGCCGGATGCGACTTCGGCTCGTCTCCCTCCTCGCGTCCCTCGCAGCGCTCTCCTTCACCTCGGCTTGCAGCTCCGGCGGCGAGCCGGCGCCCGATCCCTGCCTCGGCGTGGTCTGCCTCCAGGGGCATGACTGCCGAGAGGGCGTCTGCGTCAAGAGGGAGGATCCCGAGCCCACCGGCTGCCAGTCGAACAACGACTGCCAGTTCGATCCGGCAGGCGACCTCTGCGAGAAGGAGACCGGCCGCTGCGTCGCCTGCCTGGACGACTCGCATTGCCACGAGGAGCGCTCCTGCGAGGTCGGCGTCTGCGTGGGCGTCGTCTGCACGGACGATCGGGACTGCGCCGCGCCCACACCGGTGTGCTCGGTGGACGGCGGCTCCTGCCTCGAGTGCCGTGACGACGAGGGGTGCGGCGAGGGCGAGGTGTGCAACGCCGGCGTCTGTGAGGACGCGCCCTGTGCCAGCCACGACGACTGCACCGATCCGGAGGCGCCCCGCTGCGCTCCGTCCGGCGCCTGCGTGGCGTGCCTCGACGGCGGCGACTGCGCAGCCGGCGAGATCTGCGAGGAGAACGCCTGTGTGCCCCGGCCCGGATGCCACGAGGACGTCGACTGCGAGGGCGACCCCGCGGGGAACCGCTGCGACACCGACACCGGCGCGTGCGTCGAGTGCGTCGCGGACACGCACTGCGGCTTCGCGGAGGTCTGCGAGGAGAACGCCTGCGCCGCGAAGGGGTGCGAGGATCTGGAGGACTGCCCCGCCGGCGCGATCTGCACCGAGGGCGCCTGCGAGCCCCTCGGCGCCTGCGAGGAGGATCCCGACTGCGCCGCCGATCCCCGGGTGCCCCGCTGCAGCGCAGCCTCCACGTGCGTGGAGTGCGCCTCCGACGCCGACTGCGGCGGGGGCCGCTGCGTGAACGACGCCTGCGTCGCCCCGGCGGTGTGCACCTCCGACGCGGAGTGCAAGGGCTCGTTCGTCTGCACCGGCGGAGGCTGCGCCGCCTGCCGCACCGACGAGCAGTGCCCCAGGGGCGCCTGCCGGGGAGGCGCGTGCGTCGATCGCAGCGCCTGCGTGAAGGACGCCGACTGCGCCGTCGGCGGCTGCGTCGCCGGCACCTGCGCGGAGTGCGGCACCGACCTCGACTGCCGGCCGGGCCTGTGGTGCGAGGGCGGCGCCTGCGTGGAGGGCGCTTCGTGCGGCTCCAACGAGGACTGCGGCGCCGGTGAGCTCTGCGACGGCGCCACCTGCCAGCCTGCCGGCTGCAGCGACGACACCCTCGAGCCCGACGGCGGCCCCGCCACCGCGCGGCCGGTGGGGATGGGCACCCCCGTGAGCCGCGTGCTCTGCCCCAACGACGAGGACTGGATCGCGTTCTCCGCCGCCTCCCTGTCGCCCCTGGATGTCTCCGTCCTCTCGGGGCCCGCCGATCTCGAGCTCTCGCTGGTGTGGTTCGAGCCCGGCGACGAGCGGGTGCGCAGGGAGGTGAACGCGGTGCGGCAGCGGATCCTCGTGCCCTCGCTGCCTTCGGCCGCCGCCAACCGCTACTTCGTGCGGGTGCGGGGCAAGGGCGGCGCGCAGGGGGCCTACACCCTCCTGCCCAAGACGGGGACGGCCGCGTGCACCGACGCCTTCGAGCCGAACAACAGGTGGGACGTCTCGCCTCCCGTGATCCAGCCGGGCGTCCTTTACGAGGGCTTGACCGTCTGTGATGCGGACTACTACAAGCTCTCGATCCCCGCCAACCACGCGGTCGCGGTCTACGCCCTCTATGGCGACGGCGAGACGCAGGTGTCGCTGTTCACCGAGGCGGGCCAGCCCGTCCCGGGGACCCGCAACTCGGCGACCACCATCCTGGGCGGCGGCAGGGTGCTCGAGTGGAACGGCAGCGCCACCCCCACCCAGGTCCTGGCGCGGGTGCAGCCGCCCGGCTCGACCCAGCGACCGCCCTCGTCGTACCGGCTCTTCGTCGCGGTCACGCCGAGCGTCGCCTGCGGCTCCGGCCCGCTGCTCCTCGACCTCGGCGAGGAGAGGGCCCGCGCCACCGGGGCCACCCTCGGTCACGCAGCGGGGACCCTCCCCGGCGCGTGCGGCGCCGGCGGACCCGAGGTCACCTACGCCCTGCGCCTCGACGAGCCCTCGCGCCTCGTCGCCCGGATCGCGGCCCCCTTCGACGCGGTGATCTCGCTGCGGGACGCTGAGTGCACCGCCGAGCAGAGCTGCGGGACCACGGCAGGAGGCGCCGGCACCCTGGACGTCCCCAGGCTCGACGCCGGCGACTACGTGCTCGCCATCGGCGCTCCTGCTGGGCAGGCCGGGCCCTTCGACCTGGCCCTGCGCCGCCTCGATCCCGTAGATCCGCCGGCGAACGACCAGTGCGCGGCGCCGATCGATCTCACGGTCGGCCCCGCCACCATCGTCGCGACCGGCGACACGGAGGGCGCCACGCCGTCGGCGTCCGGTTCCAATCTGTGCATCCCTGCGGCACCTGACGTGTACTACTCCTTCGACCTCGCGGCCGACGCCCGGGTGGTGGCGGAGGTCTCCGCCGACAACCCGGTGGCCCTGGCTTTCGTCGACGACGGCTGCATGGCGAACGGACCGTGCACGCCGACGGGCAGAAGGCAGCGCCTCGATCGCCCCTTGGGCGCGGGCACCCACCTGCTGCGGGTGGCCTCCGCCACCGGCGCCGCCACCGCTTTCACGTTGAAGGTGACCGCGCCTGATCCGCTGCCCAACGACGCCTGCACCACGGCCGCGCCGCTGGCGGTCCCGGGGTCCGCCTCCGGCGACACCACCTGGGCCACGAACGAGGTCTTCTTCGACCTCGGACAGAGCTGCACCGGCTACTACGTGGACGGCGGCGAGCTCTTCCACGCCGTCACGCTCGCCAAGGATCAGGAGATCCGGATCCAGCTGACTCCGGGGCCGGGCTTCGACGCCGCGCTCTACGTCATGGACGCGTGCGAAGCGACCGCCTGCATCGCCGGCGCCGACAGGCCCGGGGCGGGCGCCGCCGAGACGCTCACCTTCAAGGCCCCCGAGGCGGGGACGTACTTCCTCGTCGTCGACGGCGCGGCGAGCGGCGGCACCTACACGCTCACGGTGACTGAGGGGCCGTGATGCCCCTTGCGGGGCATCGCGGCGACGCCAGGGTACAATCGAGCGTTGCGTCGAAGGTCCGAAGCGGGAGTCATCACTCGACTTCAACAATCTCGACTGCCCACTCACCCCAGAGCACCGGATACCAGGTGAACCACCCAATCGAATCCTGTTTTCCGACGCCGCTGAACGTGTAGTATGTGTCTTCGTTGATCATCGACAGGAACACATGGCCGCTCTCCTGAAAATCCAGGAGACCGATCCTCACCTCGTCATTGGATAGACCGAGTTGGTTCAGCATCGCCATCGAGAATCTTTTTCTTAGAGTGGTGATATGGGCGCCGGATTCATCGAAAATCTGCCACGGAACCAAGCGACCCCCGACCCCGAACCCAGAAATAAACGTATAGCTGTCACCGATGCCCAACTCGTATTCCCGACACGTGTCCGTCTCGACCAGCCAGTCACCCCGCCACCGAAGGCCGCGGTCGGAGTGAATCTCGAGGTGCCGCACCCCCGATGGAAGGTGGAGGACGTAGACGTCATCCGACCCTTCACACTCAGAGTCCAATCCGTCAAAAGGCTCGACCTCTTGACCTCCGCGGGTGAAGAACTGGATGGCGCCATAGCGCTCTGGATGGTCGAAGCGAAAGGCAACGAATGCAGGGTCGCCAACCTCCTCCTCTCCTCCCGATCCACCTGCCCCTCCTGTGCCGCCCTGTCCGCCTGAACCTCCGCCACCACCGGCACCTGCTTCGCCACCCACTCCGCCGGTTCCGCCCGTACCCCCTGAGCCCATGTCCTGGCCGCCGGCACCGCCATCCACCTCGTGCAGGAGCGGTTCGCCGCCGCATGACGCCAAAACGACCATGGTCAACGTGGTCAACGAGGCATTACGTGCCAAAATGTTGAACATACGCACTCCCTTGGCAAGTGCCGGTCTGGCGTTTCCTCTGCCAGACCGGCATTAATCTTGGTTGCCGACTTACTTACAGGGGTCCGACGTGTAGCACCCAGTCGCCCAGCACCCACGACCCGAAGTGCTGGCTCCCGAAGGATTGGTCGCTGCAACTTCGGACAACATCCCCGTATAGGCTGGGCCTCGGCCATACTGAGCCGAGGGGAATAAATGTCGGACTTTCGTGAGGTTTTTGTGAATTTCAGGAGCGAGTGGAATCACATCCAGCCGACAGGTTCGGAAATCGGAAGTTGACGCCGTCAGCTCCAACTCCACCTGATTCGGATTGTTAATGGTCGAGCTGCAAATGCCTGGGACGCGCACCATGATGTCGCCGATCGTGGCGATGCGAGACGGTCCGCACTTGAAGACCTCATACGGCTTGGGAAACACCTCGGTCTCGACCCAAATCGTATAGTGCGCCGGGTCTCCGAATTTATTGATGAAATCTCGCCACACGAATGTAGAGATTCCGATGTGCTGGGGTGCAGCGGTCGGGGCGGCCATCAGGTGGGGAGGGCTGACCTCCTGTCCAGCAAGGGAGAGCGTCGAGACGGGCATCGCAGCAGGGGCCGAAGAGTCGCCGCACTCCACCGGGCAGAGTGAGGGATCGACTACGCAGATGATTCGGTCGCCCACGACATAGAACCCATTGGGGCCACCAAGGAACGTGTCGATGGGATCGTCCACCTCGACCATGGTCGTGCCGGCCGAGTCCGTCGCGTACGGGATCCCGATCACCGTGACGGACAGCGAGAGGCTGGCATGGCCGGTGTCGGGGTCAACGGGAAACTCGGCGTTGAAGGTGTCCGTCATGAACTGTCGGAACTCGTCCTCCGACCCGAACACCAACGTCGAATCGGGTACGGGGAATGCAGCCATTCCGTGCCCTGCGTCGATAGTCAACTCACCCGGTGCGCCCGGAATGAACTTCACCATCTCGTCCGGGTAATACGCGGCGGCGGGGGTGAAATCCGCGAGGCCGAATCCCGAGATCTCGTCGCCGTCACCCGTGGGCACGTCGCTGTCTGCCCACGTCGAATCATCCGCCCAGCTGAAGGATGGGACTACGAACCCCCCCCCCTGCCAGAAGCGCACCAACCACTGCAAAGACACTGCTTCGCATGTTCGTTGCTCCTGCTGTTTGTTTGCATGCGCTGGGCAGCACCCCATGCGCCACCCCACGCAAACGGATACGCTACTAATCGTAGAATCCGCTTGTCAAGCTGCCGTGCGGGAGCGTGGTTGTTGTTTCCGAGACCAGACGCTTCTCAGGGAATGACCCTTGCGGGCGTTCATTGCTCCCAAGCGCTCCCCGCAAGTGCCTGAAGGACCTACGTCAGGTCCCTGATTACGCGCCGAGGTAGGCGCGGCGCACCTCGTCGGAGGCGAGCAGATCGCCGCCCGTCCCCTCCATGGTGATCGTGCCCGTCTCGAGGACGTAGGCGCGGTGGGCGAGCTGCAGCGCCTTCGCCGCGTTCTGCTCCACCAGGAGGATGGCGGTGCCCCGGTCGCGGTTGACCGCGCGCAGGGTCTCGAAGATCCGCTCCACCACCTGCGGCGCGAGGCCCAGGGACGGCTCGTCGAGCAGCAGCAGCTTGGGCCGGCTCATCAGGGCCCGGGCCACGGCGAGCATCTGCTGCTCGCCGCCGGAGAGTGTCCCCGCCACCTGGGACACCCGCTCCTTCAGGCGGGGGAAGAGGGCGAAGCTTTGCTCCATGTCGCCCTCGATCGCGGCCTTGTCGCGGCGGAGGAAGGCGCCGAGCGCCAGGTTCTCGCCGACGGTGAGGTTGAGGAAGATCCCGCGCCCCTCCGGCGCGTGGGCGAGGCCCATCGGCACCAGGGTGTGGGCCTTGCGCCCGGCGATCTCCGCGCCGTCGAAGCGGATGCTCCCGGCGGTGGGCGCGATCATCCCGGAGATCGCCCGCAGGGTCGTGCTCTTGCCGGCGCCGTTGGAGCCGATGAGCGCGACGATCTCGGAGTCGCGCACCGACAGCGAGATCCCGTGGAGCGCGCGGATCGCGCCGTAGCCCGCGTGGAGATCGTTCACCTCGAGGAGGGCGGGTCCCGCGCTCATCGGCTGGCCTCCAGGACGTCGTCGCCGCCCTCGCCGACCGTGCCGCTCGTCCCCAGGTAGGCCTCGATCACCTTGGGGTTCCGGCGCACCTCGTCGGGCGGCCCTTCCGCGATCCGAACGCCGTGATCCAGCACGCAGAGCCGCTCGCATACGCCCATCACCAGCTTCATGTCGTGCTCGATCACCAGGATGGCGAGCTGGTGCCGATCGCGGATCCAGCGGATCAGCTCCATCAGCTCGAGCTTCTCTTGGGGGTTCATTCCGGCCGCCGGCTCGTCGAGGAGCAGGCAGCGCGGACCGGTGGCGAGGGCCCGCGCGATCTCCAGCCGGCGCTGTTCGCCGTAGGGGAGGTTCTTGGCGAGCTCGTCGCGCCGGTCGGCGAGGCCCAGGGTCTCCAGGTGATCCATGGCCCGCTCGAGGATCGCCGCCTCCTCCCGGAAGGCCGCCGGCCCGCCGAGGACGCTGCCCAGCCACGACACCTTGGCGCGGTGGTGGCAGGCGATCCGCACGTTGTCCAGGACGGAGAGCTCCTTGAACAGCCGGATGTTCTGGAAGGTGCGGGCGAGGCCCCTGGCGGCGATCTCGTTCGGCCGCCTGCCGCTCACCTTCTCGCCTGCGATGTGAACCTCGCCCGAGGTGGGCCGGTACACGCCGGTGAGCACGTTGAACGCGGTGGTCTTGCCGGCGCCGTTGGGGCCGATGAGCCCGACCAGCTCGCCTGGCGCCACCCGGAGATCGAAGTCGGTGAGGGCCTGCAGGCCGCCGAAGCGGATCGACACGTGGCTCGCGTGGAGGATCGGTCCGCTCACGAGGTGGGCTCCGTCGTCCGGGCCTTGCGGGCGGGGCACAGGTCCCACAGCTCGCGGCTGCCGAGGATCCCCCTTGGCCTCACCAGCATCAGCACCACCAGCAGGCCGGCGTAGATCACCATGCGCAGGTCGACGCCGGTGTAGTCCTGCAGCGGGCGCAGCGCCTCGGGGAGGATGGTGAGGACCACCGCCGCCATCACCGCGCCGGAGATCGATCCCAGGCCCCCCAGCACCACCATCGCCACCACCTCGATCGACTTCACGAAGGTGAAGTCCTTGGGCGAGAGGATCTGCAGGTAGTGGCCCAGGAGCGCCCCGGCGACTCCGGCGAAGAAGGACGAGACGACGAACGCCTTCACCTTGTAACGGGTGGTGTTCACGCCCATCGCCTCCGCCGCCACCTCGTCCTCCCGCACGGCGAGCAGCGCCCTGCCATGCGTGGAGGCCACCAGCCGCTTGGACACGATCACCACGACGAACACCCACAGGAAGATCCAGGAGAGCGTCGTGGACGGCGGGATCCCGATGAGGCCGGTGGCGCCGCCGGTGATGGAGAGGTTCTCGATCACCACCCGGATGATCTCGGAGAAGCCCAGGGTGACGATGGCGAGGTAGTCGCCCCGCAGGCGCAGCGAGGGGAGGCCCACCAGGACCCCGGCGAGCCCCGCCGCCGCGCCGCCGGCCAGGGTGCCGGCGAAGAAGAGCAGGGCGTCGGAGGCGCCCTCGGGGAGGAAGGAGAGCTGGTACTCGCCGCCGATGGCGGTGGTGATCCCGGCGGCCACGTAGCCGCCCACCGCCATGAAGCCCGCGTGGCCCAGGGAGAACTGGCCGGTGACGCCGTTGATCAGGTTCAGGGAGACCGCGAGGACGACGTTGATCCCGGCGAGGCCGGCCACGTACGCCAGGTAGGAGTCGCGGCTGGCGGGGACGACCCAGCCGAGCAGCGACACGAAGGCGAACCCCCCGAGCACCGGGACGAGGCTGCGGGACCAGACCTGGCCGGGAGAAGGGCTCATGGATCGCTAGACCTTCTCGGTGACCGCGCGGCCGAAGAGACCCGACGGCTTGATCACCAGCACGAGGATGAGGATCCCGAAGGCGACGGCGTCGCGGTAGCTCGACGTGCCGTAGCCGACGACGAGCGCCTCCACCAGGCCGATGAGGATCCCGCCGGCCATGGCGCCCTTCACGTTGCCGATGCCGCCCAGCACCGCGGCGACGAAGGCCTTGAGGCCGAGCATCACGCCCATGGTGGGCTCGATCCGCGGGTAGCTCATGCCCACGAGGATCCCGGCGGCGGCCGCCAGCGCGGAGCCCAGCACGAAGGTGAAGGCGATCACGCGGTCGGGGTGGATCCCCATCAGCGCCGCGGTGCGCGCGTCGAAGGAGACCGCGCGCATCGCCGTGCCCAGCCTGGTGTGGAAGATCAGCCGGTGCAGGCCGACCATCAGCACCACGGCGGAGACGAAGGTCACCGCCTGGAGCTTGCGCAGGGAGACGCCGCCCAGGTCGAGGAGCTGGCCGTCCGCCAGGAGCGACGGGAAGAACTGCGGCGACGGCCCCATGAAGAAGGGGAGCTGCCCGACGCTCTGGATCAGCATCGACACGCCGATCGCGGTGATGAGGGCGTTGAGCCGCGGCTTGCCGCGCAGGGGCCGGTAGGCGACCCGCTCGATCGCGAGGCCCACGACGGCGCACGCGGCCATGGCCACCGCGAGGATCGCGAGGAAGCGCGGCTCCTCGCGGAACATCGGCAGCCACCGGGCCGAGTAGAACCCCGCGAAGGAGCCGAGCATGAACACCTCGGCGTGCGCGAAGTTGATGAGCTGCAGCACGCCGTACACAAGGGTGTAACCCAGTGCGATGAGCGCGTACACGGAGCCCAGGGAGAGGCCGTTGATGAGGTGCTGAGCGAGCTCGGTCACGTGCCGTCCGACTAGGGATCCACGGTGGCCGCGTACACCGGCTTGCGGCCCTTGATGGACAGCACCACCGCCGGCTTCACCGCGTTGCGATCGGAGTCGATGGTGATCGAACCCGTCACGCCCTCGAAGTCCTTCGTCGCCGCCAGCGCGTCCCGCAGCTTGGCGCCGTCGGTGCTGCCGGCGGTCTTCACCGCCTGGGCGGCGATCATCACCGCGTCGTAGGCGAGCGCGCTCATGGCGTCGGAGGCCTGGCCGAAGGCGGCCTCGTACTTCTCCAGGAAGCTCTTGATGCGGGGATCCGGGTTGTCGAGGGAGTAGTGGTTCGAGAAGTACGAGCCCTCCAGCGCGTCGCCGGCGATCTCGTAGAGCTTGCTCGAGTCCCAACCGTCGCCGCCGAGCAGCGGGACCTGGATGCCCAGCTCGCGGGCCTGCCGCGCCACCAGCGCCACGTCGGTGTAGTAGCCGGGGACGTAGATCGCCTGGGGCGCCGCGGCGCGGATGGAGGTGAGCTGCGCCTTGAAGTCGATGTCGCCGGCCGAGTAGCTCTGGTCGAGGACGATGGTGCCGCCCAGCTTCCCGAAGCTCTCCACGAAGTAGTTGGCGAGGCCCACCGAGTAGTCGTTGCGCACGTCGCGCAGCACCGCCACCTTGTCGATCTTCAGCGTCTCCCTCGCGAACTTCGCCATCACCGTGCCCTGGAACGGATCGACGAAGCAGATGCGGAAGACGTAGTCCTTCCCCTCGGTCACCCGGGGGTTGGTGGACGCGGGGGAGAGCATCGGAACCTTGTTGCTCTGCGCGATCGGCGCCATCGCCAGCGAGCGCGAAGACGCCACCTCGCCGATCACCATGTGCACCTTGTCCTGCACGATGAGGCGGGTGGTGGCCGCCGCGGCCTCGGTGGGCTTGCCCTGATCGTCGTAGGTGATCACGCGGACCTTCTTGCCGTCGATCCCGCCCGCCTCGTTGATCTCCTTCACCGCCAGCATGATCCCGTTGTGGGTCGAGGCGCCGAAGGTCGCCTCCTGGCCCGTGAGGCTGCTCACCTCGCCGAAGACGATCTCGCCGGCATGGGCGTCCGACCTGGCGCCGGCGTCACCGGAGGTCGAGCCGGCCGCGGTTTTTTTCTCACAAGAAGTGGCGAAAATGGACACCGCGGCGGCGAGGGCCACCAGGATCGGACCCGGTCGGAGGACCTGCATGCGAACGCTCCCTTACGTGTAGGCGCATTGAACCAAGCCGGGTCGGCCCCGGTCAACCGTAGTGACGTTGACAGCCTTCGAGGGCCAAGTTACGCCTCTGCCATGTCCGCACCGCTGATCCTCCTCGTCGACGACAACAAGGAGCTCGCCGACCTGCTAGCCCAGATCCTGGAGGACGCGGGCTATCGCACGCGCACCTGCTACCGGGGCCGCTCCGCCATCGACGCCCTCCACCGGGAGCAGCCGGCCGTCGCGGTGATCGATCTCCTCCTGCCGGACCTGGTCGGCTACGAGGTGGCCAAGGAGTTCAAGGCGGCGAACGTGCCGTTCATCCTGGTCACCGGCGTCTTCAAGGGCGCCAAGCATTCGTTCGAGGCTAAGGCGCGCTACGGCGCGTCCGGCTGGTTCGAGAAGCCCTTCGAGGCGGGGCGGCTGCTCGAGGCCATCCGCGAGATCGTCCCCCCGGGCGCGGCCAGGCCCGCGGCCCGGAAGGAGACCTTCGACGTCGAGCTCGACATCGACGTCGACGAGCGCGACTACACCCCGCAGAACCCCCTGGAGATGACGGGCCGCATCGCCGTGAAGAGCTCGAACGTCCAGGCCGTCCTCACGGGCTCGGACTTCGCGCTGAAGCAGCCCACCACCGGCCAGAAGATCGTGCGGCCCGGGCCCTCCAAGGCGCCGAAGGAGCAGGTGAGCGCCGACGGCAGGAGCCGCCGCGGCGTCCTCGAGAACAACCTGCCTCAGCTCATCGCCGCCTTCTGGCAGCTCCAGGAGACGGGCGAGCTCGGCCTGCAGCGGGGCAAGGTCAAGAAGGTGATCTACTTCGAGAAGGGCCATCCGGTCTTCGCCCTCTCGAACCTCGCCGCCGATCGCTTCGGCACCTTCCTGGCGCGGGTGGGCAAGATCACCGAGGAGCAGCTCCGCGTCGCCACCACCGCCGCCATGTCCCAGAAGCGCCGCACCGGCGACGTGCTCATCGAGATGGGCCTGCTGCAGGACGCCGAGCGCATGTACTACGTGGCGCAGCAGGTGAAGTCGATCCTCTACTCCGTGTTCGCGTGGCAGGAGGGGGAGTACGTGATGACCTTCCAGTCGAAGGCGCGCCACGAGCCCATCCGCCTCGGCATCCACCCGGCCCAGCTCATCTCCCGCGGCATCAAGAAGCTCTACAGCCCCGCGCGGCAGCAGCGCATGCTCGCCAGGTCCGACCGGCTGATCCCGTCGGAGGATCCCGCCTTCCAGCTCACCGAGATCGACCTCGAGCCGTGGGAGGCGCAGATCCTCTCGAAGATCGACGGCATCCGCGACGTCGGCGATCTGGTGGCCCTCGCGGGCCGGCAGGAGGCGGAGGTCTACTCGACCCTGGTCACGCTCCTCGCCCTGAAGATCGTCGAGAAGCGCGCCTGAGCCTCCGGGGGGTGAAGGCCGACAGCCGGTGCGCTCAAGCGCGCTCGGTGGGATCCCTTCCAGGCGCCGCGGCGGCGCGGCCGGCAGCCCGGGCGATCGACGCGACCACCTCCCGGTGCTCGTCGCAGCCCAGCACCGACAGATCCGGCCGGCGGCTCTTCGGCCGCACGAACCGCGACACCAGCGCGTCGATCCGCCGTCCCGCCTCCTCCACCCGCGCCAGCGACACGTCGCCGCGCTCGACCGCCGCGATCAGCCGATCGATCGCCTCGTTCTGCAGGGCCGGCGTGTGGCACACGAGGAAGAGATCGACGCCGGCGTTCACGCCGCGCACCACCGCCTCCTCGATCCCGAAGTGATCGGCGATCGCCTTCATCTCCAGGTCGTCGGAGATCACCACGCCGTCGTAGCCCCACCGATCCCGGAGGATCCCGTCGAGCGCGGGCCGGCTCATGGTGGCGGGGTACACGGGATCCAGCGCCTCGAAGATCACGTGGGCCGACATGATCGACGCCACCCCGGCGCGGATGGCCGCCTGGAAGGGCGGCAGCTCCACCGCCTCGAGCCGCGACGGATCGTGGGAGAGCCGCGGCAGCTCCTCGTGGCTGTCCTGGGAGGTGTCGCCGTGGCCGGGGAAGTGCTTGCCGCACGCGGCCACGCCCGCCTCCTGCAGGCCGAGGATCGCCTCGCTCCCGAGCGCCGCGACCTGCGCTGCGCTGCGCCCGAACGATCGATCGCCGATCACCGGGTTGGCCGGGTTGGTGTCCACGTCCAGCACCGGCGCGAAGTCGAGGTCGAAGCCGAGCGCGCGCAGCTCGCGGCCGAGGACCGCGCCCAGCCGGCGGGCGAGGGCGGGATCGTCGGCGGCGCCGAGGTCGCGCATCGGGGGAAGGTCGGTGCAGGGATCGCGCAGGCGCATCACCCGGCCGCCCTCCTGATCCACCGAGACGAGGAAGGGCCTGCCGGCCCGCTCGCCGAGCTCGGCGTTCAGCTCCGCCACCTGGGCCGGCGACTCCACGTTGCGACGGAAGAGGATGGCGCCGGTGATGCCGCGCGCCTGCAGCTGGGCGAACTCGGCAGGGATCGAGTGCCCATGGAACCCTGCGCAGAAGAGCTTGGCCGCCGCCTTCTCGAGGCTCGATGCGTTCATGCGGCGCACGGTAGCACGAGGTCCGGCCGGCATCGCAGGGCCGTCCCGGGATCGTCAGTCCACGAGGGGCAGGTAGAAGAAGAACCGAGCGCCGCCTTCGGGGCCGGAGGTGACGCCGATGCGGCCGCCGTGCAGCTCCACCAGGAGCTTGGCGACGTACAGCCCCACCCCGAGGCCGTCGCCGCGGGACTTGTGGCCGCGGAAGAGCCGATCGAAGACCCAGGGGATCTCGTCCTCTGGGATACCGTCGCCGTCGTCCACGACTTCCACCTTCGCGAGCCCCTTCTCGGCGAAGGCCCGCACCCGAACCGGCTTCCCGAACCGCGAGTACCGCACCGCGTTCGAGATCAGGTTGTGGAGGATCTGCTCCACCCGCACCGGATCGTGCTCGGACAGGAGCGGTCCGTCGATCTTCACCTCGAGCCTTCGCTCCTCCCCGAGCTGCCGCTGCTCCCGCTCGAGCGCCTCACCGATCGTCGCCGCCAGATCCCGATGCTCGAGGCGCAGCTCGAGCCGCCCCGTCTCCAGCCGCTCCGTCTCGAGGATGTCGTTGATGAGCCGCTGCATCCGCTTGGTGGCGATGATCGCGTTCTCGATCATCGCCTGCGCGTCCTCGTGATCCAGGCCCTTGCGCAGCGCGAGCTGCAGGTAGGTCCTCGCGGCGGTGAGCGGCGTGCGCAGCTCGTGACCCGCGATGTTGATGAACTCGTCCTTCGCGCGCTCGAGCTGGCGCAGATCCGTCACGTCGATCGACACCAGCAGCACCGACGTCGGCCGCTCGCCCACCCGGATCGGCGCGCCGTAGACCACGCAGTCCCGGCGCTCGCCGAGGAGGCGATCCCAGAGGCTGCCGCGGACCTCGATCGTCTCTCCCTTCGACAGGCGGCGGAAGGCGAAGGCGCCGGCGTCCAGCGGGTGCCCCTGATCGTCCAGGAGCTGGATCGCCGCCGGGATCGAGTCCGCGCGCTGCCCGGGCTCTAGGCCCAGCCTGGTCTGCGCCCGCTGGTTGATGCGGATCGCCTCGCCGTCGGCGTCGATGAGCGCGACCGGGAACGGCACCTGCTCGAGGAGCTGCTCGCCGGCGAGCCCCACCTCGAGGGCCTGCATCTTCGCGGTGGAGTCGTGGAAGTCGAGGACGACGTAGCCGTCCACCGGGGCGACCACGCCCGTGATCCAGCGGCTCGCCCCGCTGCGGGAGCGGACGGCGAGCTGGCGGAAGGACTGCGCCTGCCCTTCGAGCCGGAGCTTGCGGATCACCGGGAGGAGCGGCCTGAACCCCGGGACCAGCTCCTCGAGCGGCATCCCGGCAAGGAGCGGCGGCGCATCGCCCATCCATTCTTCGAACGACTCGTTCACCCAGCGGATCCGCTGCCCGGGCCCCTCCAGGATCGCCACGCCATGCGGCGAGCTGGAGAAGAGCTCGAGCATCGTGGTGAAGGGAGATGGCAGGGACAGCTTAGGGTCGAACATGGAACGGACGCCTTCCAACCGGATGCCTGTGTGTTTTTGGCGCACGTACTTTGGATCCGATCGCGACAGGTCGCCAGTCCCCCCCGCAACTTTCTTTCCGACACTGTTTCGGACAGCACAGAAAGTCGCTCAGGGCTTGCGGATCAGCAGCCCTTCCGCGGCGAACGCCACGACCGCGACGGCGGCGAGGAGGCTCCACAGCGGCGACTCGCCGTGGGAGCGGCTGCCGGGCGAGCTCTCCACCTGGCCGCGATCGCCGCCGAGCCACGCCGCCACCTCGCGCGCGTCCACCTTCCGCGTGTCCGACTCCGCGGGATCGAGGGTCACGGCGAAGGATCGATCCGCCCCGCCCTCCGCGGCGATCACCGTGTAGAGCCCGGGCCGATCGAGGCCGGTGACGCGACCCTCCTCGATCGCGCGATCCCGTCCGTCGGGGCCGGTCGCCACGAGCCCCGCCGCCTCGTCCAGCTCGAAGACGTCGCCCACCACCGCCACCCGCTGCCGGCGATCCTCCAGCGTGCGGGAGAGGTACGCCGCCGCCTGCTGCATCGTCGGCAGGAAGCTCGTCTGGATGGGCCAGTCGCTCCAGTCGCGATCGACGGTCGAGGTGTAGAGGAGCACGCGTCCTGCGCCGCGTGCACCCTCCACCAGCGCAGGCGCGCCATCGTCGAAGGAGGCGAGCACCCGCCCCGTCGAGCCCGGCTGCAGCAGGAAGTACCTCCACGTCCGCGCCGCCTCGAACCCCTGGGCGCCGGTCGAGAAGACGCCGAGGATCGGGTGGGAGAGGTCGAGATCCGCGAAGCGCGCCGGCCGCTGGTCGTCCCGGTGGGGCTCGGCGGCGGTCTTCACCAGATGCAGCGGGCGAGGCAGGAGATCGCCGAAGGCCGCGCCGTACGCGTCGGCGTCCACCTGATCGCCCACCGAGACGAAGAGGCCGCCGCCGCCCTCGACGAAGTGCCCGATCCGCGCGGCCACCTCCTTCGACGGCGCCCGCACGTTCAGCAGGAGGAGCAGATCGTAGTCGGAGAACTCCTGATCGGGGAACGTCTCGGCGTCCACGGTGGTGGCGGTCACGGGCGTAGCGCCGGCCACCCGCAGGGCCGTGTCCACGAAGAACGCCTCGTCCCGGTAGCGCAGGGAAGACGGCGAGCCGTCCACCACGAGCGCCCGCAGATCCCGGGGCACCTGGATCGCGAACGCCCGCTCGTCGTCGGCCGCGAGGGCGTCCGCGGCGAGGCGGACGCGGCCGGTGTACGCGCCTCCCTTCGAGAAGCGGTGCACGAGGCGCTTGCTGGCCGCGCCTCGCGCCTCCACATCGACGAAGCCCTTCGCCACCAGCTCCTCGCCGACCCACAGCTCGAGGGGCGCGTCCTTCAACGGCGTGTCGCCGAAGTTGCGCAAGGTCGCCGTGAAGGACTGGGCCCGCGGCCCGATCTCGGGGGCCTGGCCCACCGCGAGATCCACGATCGCCACGTTGGGCAGCGCCTCGCCGCGGGAGGCGTCGAGGATCGTCGCCTCCGGCCGCACCTCGCCCGACTCGGTGGGGACGGTGGGCGGAGGTGCGTCCAGGTTCCATGCGCCCGAGGTGAGATCGGTGGCGACCACCAGCCGCTTGCCCGCCACCGGCGACTCGCCCAGGGCGTGGGCGGCGGCGGTCGCGCAGGCGCCGAGATCCGCCTTCAGGAACGAGGGCTCTGCCGAGTCGAGCAGGCGCCTGGCCGCGACGCGATCGAAGGAGGGGGCGTCGGGGCGCGGCGGCGTGCCGTCGCAGATCACCACCGTCACCGGCTCGTCGGCGCCCAAGGAGGCGAGCGCCTCGCGGGCGTCGTCCCGGGCGCGGTCGAAGAGCGATCGCCTGCCGTCCTTCCACGTCATCGACAGGGAGGCGTCCACGACGATCGCGGTGGCGGCGGGCCCGCGGGGCGCTGCGGCGACGCTCTCGCTCGTGGTGAAGTGTGGCCGGGCGAGGGCGAGCGGCACGCAGAGGAGGATCGCCGTGCGGGCGGCGAGGAGCAGCAAGCGGCGCAGGCGCAGCCGGCGCACGTTGCGCTGCTGGGAGCGGCGCACCAGCTCGATCGCGGCGAAGGGGACGGGCTTGGGGCGGCGGCGCTGCAGGAGGTGCACGAGCACCGGGATCGCGGCGGCGAGCGCGCCCCAGGCGAGAGCCGGGTTGGCGAAGGAGATCCCCATCGATCAATCGCTCCCGGGGACGCGGCTCACGCTCGCTCCCTCCGCCCGAGCCAGCGCAGGAGCAGCCTGTCGAAGGGCGCGTCGGTGCGCACCAGCTCGTACTCCACGTCGGCGTCGCGGCAGGTGGCCTTCACCCGCTCGCAGAGCGCGCCGATCTCCTCCAGGTACGACTCGCGGATCGAGCGCGGGTCGAGCTCGAGGGCCTCCTCCCCCTCCATCCCCTCGAAGCGGACGGCGTCGTCGAAGGGGAACTCGAGCTCGTGCGGATCGAGCAGGTGGAAGACCGTCACCTCGTTCTTCATCCGCCGCAGGTCCGCGAGCCGCTCCACCGCGCCCGGCTGGAAGTCGAAGAGGTCGGAGAAGACGAAGATCGCCGCGCGCCGCCTGGCCCGCTCCGCCACCCAGTCGGCGGCGGCCGCGAGATCGGTGGGGCCGCCGCCCTCCAGCTCCTCGAGGCGGGAGAGGATCGCCGGGAAGTGGCCCATCGACGCCCGCGGCGGCAGGTAGCTGCCCACGCCGTCCGAGGCGATCGCCAGGCCCACCGCGTCCTGCTGGCGCACCAGGAGGTACGCGAGCGACGCGGCGAGGGTCTTGGCGTAGTCGAGCTTCGAGAGGCCGTCGCCGCCGCGGTACGACATCGACGCCGACGCGTCGACGAGGAGGAACGCCCGCAGGTTCGTCTCGTGCTCGAACTGCTTCACGTAGTAGCGGTCGACCTTGCCGAAGGCCTTCCAGTCGATGTGCCGCAGCTCGTCCCCGGGCGCGTACAGCTTGTGCTCGGAGAACTCGACGCTCTGGCCCTGGTGCGGCGAGCGGTGCAGGCCGGACAACAGGCCCTCCACCACCGCGCGGGCGCGCAGCTGCGTGGTCCCCAGCTTCGCCAGGAGCTTCGGATCGAGCAGGTTCGCGGCCACGCGGCTCAGGCCTCCTCGAGGAGCCGGTCCACGATCTGCGAGCTCGTCACGCCCTCGGCCTCGGCGGTGAAGTTCGCGAGGAGCCGGTGCCGCAGCACGGGCTTCGCCAGGGCGCGCACGTCCTCCTTCTCCGCGGCGAACCTGCCGTGCAGCACCGCGCGTGCCTTCGCCGCGAGCACCAGGTTCTGCGAGGCCCGGGGCCCCGCGCCCCACGACAGGTACTGCTTCACGTAGGAAGGGGCGTCCTCGCTGGCGGGCCGGCTCTTGCGCGCCAGCGACACGGCGTAGCGCACCGTCCCCTCCGCCACCGGCACGCGCAGCACCAGCTCCTGCAGCGCGAGGATCTCCTCGGGGGAGAGCACCTTGCGCGGCGCCTCCCGCGCGCCCCCGGTCGTGCGCAGCACCACCTGGACCTCCTCCTCCTCGGAGGGGTACCCGACGTCCACCATGAACATGAACCGGTCGAGCTGCGCCTCGGGCAGCGGGTAGGTGCCCTCCTGCTCGATGGGGTTCTGGGTGGCGAAGACGAGGAAGGGAGGCTCCAGCGGGTAGGTGCGGCCGCCGGCCGTCACCCGGTGCTCCTGCATGGCCTGCAGGAGGGCGGCCTGCGTCTTCGGCGGGGTGCGGTTGATCTCGTCGGCGAGGACGATGTTCGCGAAGAGCGGCCCCTTCACGAAGCGCAGCTCCCGGCGGCCGGTGGTCTTGTCCTCCTCGAGGATGTCCGTGCCGGTGATGTCCGACGGCATCAGATCCGGCGTGAACTGCACGCGGTTGAAGGAGAGGTCCAGCACCTCCGCCAGCGTGGAGATGAGCAGGGTCTTGGCCAGGCCCGGCACGCCCACGAAGAGGCAGTGCCCCTTCGCGAAGAGCGACACGAGCAGGTGCTCGATCACCTCCTGCTGGCCGACCACGCGCTTCTCGATCTCCGCGAGGACCCGCTCCCGCGCGCGCTCCAGCCGCTGCACCGCCTCGAGATCGTTCCCAGGTCCCATCCGCAAGATCGCTCCGTCGTTCATCTCGTCTCCTTCTTTTTCCACCGCCGCCCGTCCGCGCCCTGCGCCCGCGTCCGCTCGATTCTCGGCCAACCTGCAGGGGCCCGGGTTCTTCCCCGCCCGTTCACTCGGCGCCCGCCGGGGGCGCGTCGGGGTTTCGCCCCAGCAGCAGCTCCACCGCCCGAGCGGCGCGCGCCCGCAAGGGCTCGTCGCCCGTGGCCTTCGCCACCTCGAAGAGCCGCGCCTGCACCTCGGGATCGAATGGGTTCGTCGACAGCGCCGCCACCAGGAACGGCCGCGCCTCCGCCGGCTTCTCCTGCAGCATCATCGCCCGCGCCAGGTTCAGGTTCGACAGCGGATCGCTGGGGTAGAGCGCGATCGATCTGCGCAGCACCTCTTCCGCCGCCTTCGTCTCGCGCAGCTCCAGGAGCGCGATGGCGTACTTGTTCGACAGGCTGGGGAACTGGGCGCCGACCTTCGCCACCGCCTCTTCGTACTTGGCCGCGGCCGCCGCCATCTTCCCCCGCGCGCGCAGGAGCTCGCCCAGGTGCGCCGCGCGCCGCGCGTCCGCGTCCTTGATCGCCCGGAACTCCGACGTCCCGGTGAGGTCCCGGAACCGGTTCTTCTCCTCCTTGGGCGGCGCCTCCGGCGCGTCGTCCCGGAACTTGAGGTGCAGCGGCTCCATCGACGCCGCCTCCTGCGGATAGGGGCGCTTCGCGAGGTACGCCTTCCAGCCCGCCTCGAAGCGGGGGAACGATCCGCCGAAGAGCCTGCCCACCGCCTGGCGATCGGAGAGGCCGTCGCGCAGGCCGTCCAGCACCTTGGCGAGGTTGCCGGTGTCCTGCCCGTACAGGAACTCCATCGCCGCGAAGACCTCGGCGAAGGCGAGCGCCGCGTCCTCCGCGGTGGGGAGCAGCGCGATAGACGGGTGCATCCGCTCGAAGGGGATGAGCTTCTTGGCCTTCACCGCGTCGCGCAGCAGCGCCTGCGAAGGGAGCTGCAAGGCCAGGCCGGGCTCTCCCCGCCACGAGGTCTCGAGGAACTTGGCGATCCCCTCGTGCAGCCAGATCGGCGTGCGGTTGCGCGTCTTGCGCGTCACGAAGAGGTGCACGAGCTCGTGGGAGACGGTGTCCCGCCAGTCGTAGCCCCGCAGGAGCGCCTTGGGGCTCGTGATCATCAGCTTGTCGAACTTGCAGATCGCGATGGTGCCGGTGGTCTTGATCGCCTCGAGCGAGAGGGTGGACACCTGCGCCAGCTCGGTCGCATCCGCCACCACCTCCACCAGGATCTTCGGCCCCCCGGGGCGGTAGTCGATCAGCCTGCCGATCGACTCGTACGCCTGCTCGAGGGTCTCCAGCGCCCACGGCACGAGGATCTCGTCCTTGCCCGCGGGGTACCGGAAGATGAAGTGCTCGCTCTCCTGCTGGCGGTAGCCCGCCGTGATCCTGCCGGTGTCCCGCGCGACCTGCAGGAAGCCGCCCGGCGCGTCGTTGGCGCCGGCCTCCTCGAGCAGCCGCTGCGCGCCGGCGTAGTCGCCCTGGTGGAGCAGCACCCGCCCGAGCAGGTGCGCCACCTGCGGATCGGCGGGGTGATCGCGGCGCAGCGCCTCGGCGAGCTCCCGTGCGGCGGGCAGATCCCACGCGCCCAGCGCCTCCTCGGCGGCGGGGATCCGGGATTTCGCGGAGGCGGGGAGGGCCGCCGCGACGATCGCCGCGAGGCCGATCGCGCCAGCGAAGGCGGCGAGCAGACGCCGTACCTCGATCCGCGCCGCGGGCAGCCGGCTCACGAGCGGGTCGCTCCGCATGTCCGTGCGCTCGCCGCTCACTTCACGATCTCCTGGTAGTAGTCCCGCACGTTCTCCTGGAACCCCTCCGGCGTGCCCTTCTTCATCGCGTCGAGGATCTCCTTCCGGAACTCCTCCGGCGCCTTGTACTGATCGGCCCCCGGGATCGCGACCTTCTCCTTCCCGTCGAAGGAGCCCTTGCCGCCGGAGCGGCCCCGACCGCCGCCGCTCGCCATCGGCATGGGGAACCCGCTGCCGCCGCCGCCCTGGCCCTGCGCCCGCTGCTTCGCCTCCTCGAGGCCGCGCTGCAGCGACTTCAGCTGCTCCTGGGCGCTGCGCTCCGACGCCAACGCGCCGCCGGGATCGTTGCCGCGCAGCTTCCCTTCGGCGTCGCTCATCGATCTGCGCGCGCCCTCCATCGACGCCTGCGACTCCTCGTCGAAGATCGGCGCCTGCTGCCCGATCGCCTTCGCCTGCTCCTGCAGCTCCTCCATCTTCCGGCCGAGCTGCTCCTGGCGCTGCGCCAGACGCTGCGCCTGCTCCCGCTGCTGCTGGTTCATCTTCCCGGTGCCGGCGAAGAGCTCGTCGAGCTTCTCCTTCACCTCGCGCACCAGCGGCGTGGCCTCCTTCGCCTCCTGGTGCATCTCGCCGATCCGCTGTCCCTCCGCCGCGGCGGCGAAGCGCTCCAGCCGCTGCCGCTCCTGGGCGAGATCCAGCTCCAGCGCGTGGGCGTGCGCGAGCGCCCGGGCGGCGCTCTCCTGGGCGGCGTCGAAGTCCTTGGCGAGGAGGGCGTTCTCCAGGTCGTTCAGCCGCTCCTTCGTACCGCCCAGATCGTCCACCACCCGCTGCGGCACCTTGGGCTCGGGGATCTTCGCGAGGTGCGCGCGCGCCTCGGCGATCTTGCGGCGCAGCTCCTCGAACTTCGCGTCGCCCTGCCTCGCCAGCTTGTCGCGCAGCTCCTTCCCCTGGTCGCGGCGCAGGTTCTCCGTGGCCCGGGCCACCGCCTCCTGATCCCGCGCGAGCTCGTTCAAGTCCTGCTCGTAGCGCTCCATGTCCTCGGCGAGCTTCTGCAGGGCGGGATCGTTCTCGGTCTGGGAGCGCGAGGCCTCGTCGAACGCCTGGGCCATCTGGTCCATCTGCATGCCCAGCTTCTGCAGCTCCGCCAGCGCCTCGTCCGTCTTCCCCTCCGCCAGCAGCTTCTCCACCTGGTCGAGCTGGCTCATCATGTCGCGCTCCTTGGAGAGCGCGGCCATAGCCTCGGCGTTCAGGTGCTCGTCCTGGAGGCCCTTGCCGAGCTGGGCCATCTGCTGCATCAGCTCCGCCATCCGCGCCTTCAGGCGGGACAGCTCCCGGCGGATCGCGTCCTTCGCCTCGTCGGTGGGGGCGTCGCGGTAATCCTCGAGCAGGTTCGCGAGCTCGCGGCGATCGGCGGCGAGCTCCTGCGCCAGCTCCTCGATCTGCAGGAGCCGCTGCCGATCCAGCAGGGCCTCGAGGTAGAGGATCCCCTGCTCGATCTCGCGCTGCTCGTCGGCTTCGACGCGATCGAGCTGCGCGAGGAGCGAGGCGCGGTTCTGCGGCGAGCGTCGCGCCCTCGCCCTCGTCGCCCGCGTGGTCTGGCCCTTGGTCACGAGGTTGCGGGAGAGGTTGTGGATCGCGGCGAGGAGCTCCTCCGGCGCGCGCTCGTCCTCGCTCAGCTGGGCGGCGACGTCCGTGAGCTGGGTCGCCACCTGGTACAGGCCTTCGTCGGCGCGGGCGCCGGCCTCGATCCGCGCCTCCCCCTCGACCTTGCGGGGGCCGGCCCGAGGCTCGACGCGATCGCCCAGCACGATCACGAGCTGCTCCCACGCCTCCTGCACCTTGGCGATGAGCTCGCGGCGGTGCTCCGCCTCCGAGAAGATCTTGATGGTGAGGGTGCGGCTCTGCCCCCACTTGCCGCCGCCCACCGCGTCGTTGTCCTTCGCGCGCAGGTACCAGGTGACGGTGTCGCCCGGCTTCACGCCGAGCGTCGAGAGCTCCCAGCGGTGCTGGCCGCTCGCCCGGGGCTTCGGCTCGCCGTACGAGGCGATCGGAACGCGCTGCTCGTCCGCGCCCGCCACGCGGAACACGAGCTCCACCGCCGCCACGCCGAAGTCGTCCGACGCGTCGAAGCCGACGTCGACCGCGTCGGTCTCGGTGAGGACCAGGTCGCCCGCCGGCGCCTCGATCGAGATCGCGGGGACGCCGTCCTCGATCGCCACGATCGGGATCGGCGGGCCGACGGCGAGGGTGCGGCCGCGCTCGTCCTCGAAGCGGAAGGAGTAGGTGCCGCTGCCCTGCACCTGCAGGTTGCCGCTCAGGCGCCTGCCGCCCTCGACCTCGAGGGGGAGCGACGCGCCGCCGACCTCCACGTACGCCTTCGCCACCTCGCGATCGCTGCGGGTCTCGAGGTGCACCTCGGTGCCGCGCAAGGCGGAGATCTCGCCGTTTGTCCCCTCGACCGTCTTCTGTGGGAGGCCGGTGTACCTGGGGTAGTGGTAGGTGAGGGCGATGTCGCCGGTGATCGGCGTCGCCTTCGGGGCCACGGTCGCCGCGTCGGAAGGGCCGACGGCGAGGAGGCGCAGGCCCCGCCCCACCGTCTCCGACGACCAGAGGGCGAGCCCGAAGGCGGCGGACGCCGCGCACGCGACTGCCAGCGAGCGCCGGAAGGGGAGGGAGGGGAAGGCCTTCTCGGGGCCGACCCACACCGCGCGCCCCGCGGCCACCGACACGTGGGCCCAGGCGAGCTCCCTCGAGAAGTCCGCTGCCGCGGAGGAGGAGAGGCGCTCGGCCAGCTCCACCGCCGTGGCGAGGCCCGCCGCCCGGGGATCTTTGTCCTCCAGGATCCGGGCGAGCGAGGCGGGGGTCAGCGCGCCGGCGCGCCTGCTTGCGTGGATCAGCGCGAGGCCCGCGGCGCCGAAGACCGCGGCCCACGCCACGTCCTGCACCCAGGGGCCGGCGCCGAGGCCCATCGCGAGGGAGGCCAGCCCGGCGATTGCCGCCGCGGACGCCACGAACGCGCAGGCAGCCGCGCCGCCGTGCACCCGCCAGGCCCGGCGCCGCAGCCGCGACACCGCGAGGGCGAGCGAATCCGCCGCGACCTCCGCCTCCATCTGCATGCCGCCCGAACGGGCGCGCGCCGCGGGGGCGCGATCTCCTGCGGAGACGCCAGGCTCCGGGGCAGGGCCCGACCCTGCGGCAGAACCCGACCCTGCTGCAGCGCCCAGCTCCGGGGCAGCGCCCGACCCTGCGGCACCGCCCGGCTCTGCGGGGGCCTCCGGCTTCGAAGGGACCCCAGACTCCGTGTCGAGGGGCTGCTCCGGATCGTCGTGGGGTGGGTGGCGGCGGTCGGTCATCGGGGACGGTTGCGGGCGCTCACGCCGCCCGCGCGGACATACGATCGATCCGGGAGCTCGCTGGCGGGTCCTTCCGGAGGAGCCGAAGGGCAACCCGGACGACCGAGCCGCCATTCCCCCGCCCGAAAGGGCTGCCGCCGGGGGCGCCCGAGCGAGGGACTCTACCACCGAAGTTCTTGGATCTCCTAGACTTTCAGCCGACCGGGCCCGTTGCGCGCCCGCTTTTGGGCGTGTTAGGTTCCTCCGCCCTGACGAGCCGTCCCCCTTCGTGAATTTTCGTGAAGCCGGGCCGTCCCACCTCCTGAGCGGAGCCGATTCGGTTGGAAATCGACGATCTGGCCCTCGTGCTTCGCGCGAAGGAGGGCGATCAACGTGCATTCAAGGTGCTGGTCGAGCGGTACCAGCGCAAGGTGTACGCGGTCGCGCACGGCATGGTGAAGGATCGCGAGGAGGCCCTCGACATCGCCCAGGAGGCGTTCGTCAAGGTCCACAGGAACCTGGATCGCTTCAAGGGCGACTCTGCCTTCTACACGTGGCTCTATCGGATCACCCGCAACCTCGCGATCGATCGCATCCGCGCCAGGCGCAACGAGTCGGTCGGCTTCGACGAGGCGGTGGGCTCCGAGGAGTCGCCCGAGCCCGGCTTCCTCTCCACCCGGCTCGACGCCGACCCGCAGAAGACCGCGCTGCGCCGGGAGCTCGCCGCCAAGCTCGAGGACGCGCTGGCGCAGCTCCCGGTCAAGCACCGCGAGATCCTGCTTTTGCGCGAGGTGGAAGGAATGAGCTACGAGGATCTGGCCGCCACCCTCGACATCCCCAAGGGGACCGTGATGAGCCGCCTGTACCACGCGAGGTCCAAGATGCAGAAGCTGCTCGAGGGCTACCTGGGCGAGGGCGACGACCGCCTGGCGCTCGCCTCCGGCGAGGGGGAGGGATGATGGACGTCCGAACCGATCGGGACCTGCTCCTCACCGCTTTCGCCGACGACGAGCTCGACGAAGCGGAGCGCGCCGAGATAGAGGCGCTCCTCGCCGACGATCCGCAGGCGGCCCTGCGCGTCGCCGACGACCGCGCGCTCTCCTCTCTCATGCGGGCGTCCTTCGACCAGGCCGCCGACGAGGTCGACTTCACCGGCTTCGCCGACTCCGTTCTCGCCAAGCTGCCGGCGCGCCAGCCCTCCTTGGCGTCCCGGCTGCGCTCGCTTCTCGGCGACGCTTTCGGCCAGCGCCCCTTCCAGTTCGCGCTGGGCGGCGCCGTCGCCGTGGCCATCGCCATCGTCGCGTCGCCGTACCTGCGCCCCCACGAGAGCCCCGGCCTCCTCCTCGCCGGCGACCCGTCCGCCGCGCGCGTCATCGACATGGACGCGCTGGGCGACCACGAGACCATGCTCTTCAAGACGTCGGGCGGGGCCACCATCATCTTCGTGCAGGAATCTCCATGAAGCTCCTCCGCCCCCTCGTAGCCGCCGCCTTGCTCGCGGGCGCCGTCGCGCCGGGCGCCGCCCTGGCCGCGCCCAAGGCCACCGTCGCGGTCGACGTGGTCCTCGCCAGCAAGGAGGCGGGCGAGACCGACCCGCGCCTGGCCAAGTTCCGGATGCAGTTCGCCGACTTCGCCTACAAGTCCTTCAAGCTGCTGGGCAGCCGCCTCATCACCGTCGAGGAGAAGGAGAGCGCCCGCGTCGACCTCGCCGGCGATCACAAGCTCGACGTCACCTTCACCAAGCTCGAGGCCAACGGCCGCGCCAAGCTCAAGCTCTCGGTGCCGGGCGTCCTGCAGACCAACGTCTCCCTCGCCCGCGACGGCTCCGTCGTCGTCGGCGGCCCCGCCCTCAAGAACGGCAACGGCGTCCTCTTCGTCCCCGTGACGCTGGTGGAGGCGAAGTAGCGCTCACTGGGTCTCCAGAAATCGTCGCGAGCAGCCACGGATGCGAGGCGGCGCGAGCACCGAAGCGGAGCGTACACGCCGGTACGTGAGCATCGGAGCGGAGCGCCAACGAAGCAGGCGGGGCGCGCCGCAGATTTCTGGAGACCCTGTCAGTTCGCCGACCGCTTCCGTGAGACGCACGGAGCTTGCGTGGTCGGGAGCGATGACTTGGACGAGAAATCCTTTTGTGGCCGGCTACCCGACTGCGCGGTCGGGTGAGGCGCCCGGGGCCGGCGCGGAGGCGGCGCGGTCCTCGGGCTTGCGGCGCTTCTTCGCGAGCTTCTCCTCGAGGAGGTCGAGGTCGGCGTCGGGGCCGCCGACGGCGCGCAGGGAGCCGCGCTTGCGCACGAAGCGGTAGGCCACGAGCATCGTGCCGAACGAGAGCAGCTTGTTGTCCGAGAGGCCCAGGGGGATGAAGATCGCCTGCAGGTCCGCGAGCTCGGCGCGCTGCTCGGGGGGCGGCAGGCCCTCGACCTCGGCGTTCTTGCGGGGCACCGCCACCCAGAGGGACGACACGTCCGCGAGCTGCATCGCGTAGGCGGCCAGCGCCGGTACGTCTTCCTTCGCCAGCGCATAGACGATCGTCAGCGCCGCGTTCGGCACCGGCGCGCGGGCCGACACCACCCGGCAGCCGGCGAGGCGCAAGGGGTGGGCGAGCAGGAAGATCTCCGGCGCGAGCGCGACCTTGCAGCCCGGCGCGATGCCCAGCTTCGGAACCAGCTCGCTCGGATCGCGATCGATCACGTGCTCTCCTCGATCGTCACCTGGGTCGCACTCCGTGGAGCAGACGGAAGAAGACCTCGTCCACGGGCTCCTGCGTGGCCTGGCCGTGCCGCGCCAGGGTCCACGAGGCTCCCCGCACCGGCTTCACCTCTAGCGAGTCGTGCGAACACTTTTCCTTGCAGGCGGGATCCCCGTGGCTCTTGCCGGCGAAGGGCTTGGCTTCCTCCACCGCCGCGAGGAGCCCCGACATCGCGATCGGCCCGAGCGTGAATTCGCGGGGGCCCTCGCCCGTGTCCAAGGTCCCCGTGCCGTCGTAGCGCAGCACCACCGCCGCCTTCGGGATCCCCTCGTCCGCGGGCCCGGGCTCGAAGCGCCAACGGAGCTCCGCGACCCCGTCCCCAGGCGGGGGCGTGGCGTCGGTGTGCCGGCAGCCGCCCGCCATGGCGAGCGCCAGAGCTCCGAAGACGAGGGCGCGCATCGCGGCCATCCTACCGCACGGCGTCACATTTGGCCCAGGCCCGCCGCGGGGCGCCATTACGCCGGCGGCTCGCTGCGGCGAACGAAGGGAGTGGATTCGGCCAAACCCTCCAGATCGATCTCCATGGCGGCGGCCTCCAGGTCGGCCATCCACTCCGCGAACCCCTCCGAAATGAGCTGTCTTCGTTTGCGACAAATTTTTTCGAACGCCGCCTTGCGTTCAGGCACGGGGACGCCCTTGTCCATCGAAATGCGAAGGTCGGCTGCCATATCCACCGAGAGGAAGTGGGCGCCAAGGTTCGAAGGATCCTCGTCCTTGAGGCTAATGGGTTTGTCCTTGAGCGCCCAGTTGAGCGCCGAGGAGATGAAGGTCATGTTGCCTATGTTCGTCGCCGGGCCACGCGACCTCGTACCTCTCTCGGGTGCGTGCGCGAACGGGACGATGTGCTGCTTCTCCCAGACGGCCCCGTATGACGTTTCGAGGGCACTCTTGAAAGTCCGCATCTCGCTCTCTTCCAAATTCTCGACGGAGAAATCTTGCGCGCGGTTGCGCTTCAGCATCCAGGCCAAGAGGAGCAGGTAGCGATCCTGAAGGGAGTTGGAATTCTCGAGCCTGGAGGTCAAGTCGAGCGCACCTCCGTGGAGGAACCGCTCGCGGATGTACCGTGCCAACGGCATGTCCGTCGTCACTTCCGTCGTTCGAATTTCGTCTGCTACCGCGAGAAGGTCTCGCGGCGCCTCCAGGAACGTCTTGAGCACTACCGCTTGCAAGAGCGCCTCGTATTTGGCGTCGGCCAGCGCCGGGAAGCGGATCAGCAGTTGTGCGATGGGCACCAGCGACGCCGCGTCGGGGACGAAGCGGAAATCCTCGCAGCCCAAGGAGCGCAGCACGCGGGCGATGCATGACGCGACCCTCGTGGCATCCGACCAGACGATCTCGAGGAGGCGGGGGCCGTCGTCACGGGACATGGCTTGCCGAAAAGTCCAGCGATCCATCAGGCCCAGGTCCAAGGAGGATGCCTTCACGGAAAGCCCGAGATGAAAGGCTCCTGCCTGCACGAACACCCGGATCATGAACTTCAGACCGAGCGCGCGCTCCCGCTTCCTCTGGAGCGTTTCGTCCCGCAGGAGGGCGTCTTCACTATCGGCTGCCTCGTTCTCCGGCAGGTGGACTCCTTCGAACAGAATGCGAAGCCGCGTGTGTGTCTCACGATCGTAAGCGGAGAGTGACGCCAGCGCCCGCTCCTCCGCCTCGACGCGCTTTCCGGCGCTGTTGATCCGGTTATAGATGCCCACTACGTCGCTGAACGAGTGGCCGTCGAGGACGCGGACGAAGAGCCGGCGCTCCGGGATGGCCTGCACTCGGACCTGCGCTTCGCGCAATCGCTCTGCGGCGAGCGGGCGCAAGTCGGACCGGAGAGATTTGTCTATCCATGTATCCCAGTCGCCCCCGACGACACGAGCGGCAGGAATCGTAAACTGGGATCCCGGGATCGTGCTCCTGTCGCCGAGGCGTAGGAAAAGCGGCAGCTCACGCGAACCCGGGAGGCCGGAACCCGGCATCAGTCGAGCGACGTTGAGCCGCCACCGTCGTCCGTCGGGCTCTTCGTCCACCGCGGCTGCCGTATGTGGGTCGCGGAGCAGCTCGATTACCTGTCGCATCGCGAGCAAGCTCCGGATCCGCTGCTGCCCATCGACGATGAAGTGCGGATGCTCCACCCGGTCAGCCCCGCGCCCCAGCGGCACGCCTGTTCGCGTTGGCTCACCTGGAGGAGGGCGCCAGAGGACGATGCTTCCACACGGCGTGTCGAAGAAGAGCGACTCGAGGAGCGCCGCTCGCATCGACTCGCTCCACACGAGCCCTCGTTGAAAATGAGGGATCCAGAACCGACCGCTGGTTGCCCATTCAAGGATCTGGCCGATCTTCCAGGAGGGAGAGTCGGGATCAGTTTCTTCATGCTTCGCTAGCACCGATGGCCCCCGTCAGGAATTGCGCCGGACATGCGCCTGAGCCTTGACCGATGGATTTGAGCCGACGGTATGAAGCACGTCCACTTCACGGCCCCCTTGCCGAGCGGTCGAGGGGCATTTCGCGCGGAGACGCCCTACTGACCGCGGGCGGCGCGTTCGAGGCGCTCGCGCTCGAGGGCGTCCTTCGATTCCCGTTCGCTGGCGGCCTGCTTGGCGACGCGGTCGCGGGCGGCGGTGGCGGCGGCACTGTCGCCGAGCCGCTCCACCTCGGCTGCGGCCTCGTCGACGCGGCCCAGGGCGAGGAGCACGTCGGCGAGCTGGATGCCCAGCCATTCGCGGTCGGGGGCGAGGCGCACCGCGAGGCGGAGCTCGTCCCGGGCCTTGATGAGCGATCGCTGCGCGCGGAAGGCTTGGGCGCGCAGCGAGTGGTAGGTGGCGCGGGTGCCGGCCGGGATCGCGAGGCGCAGCCGACCCAGCGTCGCGAGGGCCTGATCGGGCTGCTTCTCCTGCAGGTCGAGCTGCGCCAGGCCGAAGACGAGGGAGGGCGCGCCGGGCAGGCGCTGCAGGCCCTCCTCGTAGAGCGCGCGGGCCTCGTCGCCGCGCTTCAGGCGCGAGAGGGTGGAGGCCTCGTCCGCCCAGGCGTTCTCAGAGTCGGGGTAGAGCGCGCGTCGCTTCGACGCGAGGGCCAGCGCCTCGTCGAGCTCCTTCGCGCCGGTCCGGAGCCAGAAGAGCGCCCCGAGCAGGCCTTCGTCCTCGGGCGCCTTCTCGAGGGCGCGGGTCGCCACCGCGATCCCGTCACCGCGGCGGTCGAGCTGCGCGAGCTTCAGCGCCGCCGCCCTCGCGGGCCCGGGCTCCACCGGCGTCGCCAGGAGGATCGCCTCGGAGTCGGGGAAGCGCGCCACCACCTCGGCGATGGTGGGAAGGCCGAGGCGCGCGGCCATGCGGTACTCGAGGAGCGCCTGGCGCCCGCGCCCGAGCTGCGCCAGCGCTTCGCCGGCGAGGAGATGGCCGCGCGGGCCGAAGGGCTGCAGGAAGCGGAGGCGGTTGATCCACGGCAGCGCCTCCTTCGCGTCACCCTCGGAGAGGAGCCGCGTCGCCACGAGATCGGCGGGGAGGTAGTCGCCGGGGCGCAGGCTGGATGCCCGTGCCGCCGCCGCCTTCAGCTCGGGGAGGGACGCGTCCTTCGCGGTCGCGAGGAGCCGCGCGCCGTCGGCGTCGAGGCCGGGCCAGGAGGCGACTGCCCCCCACGTGAAGAGCATGGCGCCGGCTGCGACGACTGCCGCACCCCATCCTCGTGATCCGAAGAGACGGAAGGCGCTGCGGAGAGGCCTGCTCTCGGCCCAACCTCCGCGGAAACGCGCCTCGTCCCGCTCCGGCGCCGCATCTCCGCGGAGACGTGCCTCGCCCCCTTCCGGCGCGGCATCTCCGCGGAGACGCGCCTCGCTCCCCGACGCCCCCGCGTCTCCACCGAGACGTCTCTCCCCGCGCCGCTTGCGCTCCGGCGCGATCGACAGCACCGCCACCAGCGCGAGGCCCGACGCGTGCTGCAGCGAGAAGTCCGCCAGGTTCTGCAGCAGGAGCGCGAACGCCCCCGCCGCCGCGCCCGCCTCGGCCCACGACCGCCGCCCGCGCCACGCGAGCGCCAGCCAGGCCGCGGCGGTCGCCAGGAGCACCACCGACCCCGCCGGGATCCCCAGCTCGGCCAGGAGCTGCACCGGCTCGTTCTCCACGTGGGTGAACCAGATCCCCGGGAACGGCTTCTCCTGGTACAGGCGCCCCACCGTCTCGAACGCGCCCTTGCCCACGCCCGTGAGCCAGCTCCCCTGCGCCGCCCGCCACCCGGACATGAGCGCCTCGAGCTTGCCCTCCTCGTTGCCTGGATCGAGATCCAGGAGCGTGGCGATCTCCCGTAACAGCGACGGAAACTGCAGGTAGATCCACGCGGCGACGCCGGCCGCAGCGGCGGACGTGCCGCCCACGGTGAGCCAGCCCGCCCCCCCCTCCCGCACCCGCCGCGACGCCACGCGGATCGCGCCGAACACGAGGAGCCCCGCCAGGAGCGCCACGAAGCCCGCCCGCGACGCCGACAGGAACGTGCCCGCCGCGCACGCCACGAACACCACCGCCCAGCCGATCCGCCCTCGCGCCCGCTCCGCCGCCGCGGACATCCCCAGCGCGAGCAGGCCGCCCAGGTTCAAGAACCCCGCGAGGTGGTTGGAGTTGCCGAAGGTGGATCGGAAGGCGTTGCTCGCCCGGAACTCGTAGAGGCCGAAGAGGCTGCGCTTCTCTCCTGCCGCGAAGTGCGCCAGGCCGATCGCCGCCACCAGCGCCGCCGCGCCCGCGAGGTAGAGCCGCACCCGCCCCCGCGCCCCCCGCGACGTGGCCGCCCGATGGCGGAACACCCACGCCACCCCCGACCACCCCAGCCACTTGGCGAGCTCGGCGCAGGTCGCCGGCACGTCGAGCGTCAAAGGCCTCCACCCGTCCAGGGAGCCGAGCGCGATCTTCGTGATGCGCTCGTGCTCGGGCGACACGATCGCCAGCGCCCCGGGCGGCAGCGGCACGAGCTGGAGCGCGATCGCCGCCGACACCGCCAGGAGCACGCCCGCGACCAGGCCGGGGCGGGGCAGGCGCCCCCCGCGCGCGATCGCCAGCACCAGGAGGGAGAGCCATCCAAGGGCGGAGACGGCGAGCGTCGACGAGAGGTGGGCCATCCCCAGCGCCAGCGGCGCCGAGACGAGGGCTGCCGCGGCGATCCCTTCGGCCCATCCTTCGAGGAGGGCCGACTTCTGGTGGCTGGGAAAGGTCATGGTAAGGTGCAAAATATGGAAATTCGCCCTGCGTTCCTACTGGTCGTCGCAGCAGCCCTCGTTCTCGCCGCCACCGAGGCCCAGGGCCTGCAGCAGCCCGACGGCGCCACCATCCCGGCCAACAACAACCTGGTCAACTACTTGAATCAAGAGGGGGAATCCATCGATCCCCGCAGCCAGGCGGCGACGACCCCCCAGACGTTCAACCCGCGCTGCAACCTCACCTTCAAGGTGATCGCCCGGGGCGGCGGCCAGAAGAACAGCTTCGGTTGGTACAACGTCACCGGCAGAAAGCCCGCGCGCAGCGACCTGCACGAGTTCCTCGGCTGCAACGACGGCGTGGGCGAGACGAAGACCCTCGACATCGCCAACCACCCCGCCTACCGGGGGGGCGAGATCGGCTTCTTCATGGCCACCACCGAGGGGAAGACGGCCAGGAACTGCGTCGACTTCGTGGAAGGGCAGGGCCCCGTCGATTCCACCCTGGGCTTCCTCTACTACTCCGAGCCCCAGTGGAACGACGACAACAAGGGCGAGGGCAGCTACATCCACCTGCTGATCATGGACAGCGGCGTCTACCCGCAGGCCTTCTACTTCGGCTGGGAGGATCTCTTCGGCGGCGGCGACAACGACTTCGAGGATCTCCTCACCCGCGTCGAGGGCATCACCTGCTCGGGCGGCGGCGGCGACTGCGAGACGGGCAGGCCCGGCATCTGCGCGGCCGGCACCATGCAGTGCCGCGACGGATCGCTCGCCTGCGTGCAGCAGACCCCCGCCAAGAGCTCCGAGTCCTGCAACGGCATGGACGACGACTGCAACGGCCTGGTGGACGACGGAGCCACCTGCCCCGGCGCCGACGAGGTCTGCGTGCGCGGGGCGTGCGTGCCCAAGTGCTTCCGCGGCGAGTTCTCGTGCTTCGACGATCTCGTCTGCGACGACGGCGTGTGCGTCGAGCCCGCGTGCGAGGGCGTCCGCTGCGGCGCCGCGGAGATCTGCGTGGGCGGCGCCTGCAAGGCGCCGTGCGACGGGATCCAATGCCCCCTCGGGTCGATCTGCCGCATGGGCGCGTGCATCGATCCCTGCCAGGGCGTCGACTGCGACTCGGGGCAGATCTGCGATCAGGGCGTGTGCAAGGCGCCGTGCGGCTGCGAGCCGTGCCCCGACGGGACGGTCTGCGACGGCAGCGGCCTCTGCGTCCCCGAGCTCTGCGCGGGCGTGAGCTGCGAGGCGGGCTTCGTGTGCAGCGGCGGCGTCTGCGTCGACGCGTGCCAGGGCGCGATCTGCCCGGCGGGCGAGCGCTGCGAGGTCGGCGCCTGCGTCCCCGGCGCCGGCGCGGGCGGCAGCGGCGGGTCGGGCACCGGCGGCGTCGGCGGCGTCGGCGGCCACGGCGGCAAGGGTGGCAGCGGCGTCGGCGCGGGCGGCTCCGGCGGCAACGGCGCTGGCGGCGACGGCGAGACGAAGGATCCGCTCGGGGACTCGGGCGCCGCCGGCTGCGGCTGCAGCAGCTCCGCGGACGGCGCCGCGTTCGGCCTCCTCGCCCTCGGTCTCGTCTTCGCGAGGCCCCGCCGCCGCGCCTGATCCGGGAACGTCGAGCGCCGCGCCCGATCGTGCGATCGACGGCGCGGCGCCAGCAAAGCCTGTCTCCGGTTCACGCCATCCGGCGCGAGCGTGCTTCGCCTTTATGCGCGAACGTGCTTCAGCCCGTTCGACGCGTACGCCAGGCCGACGCCGAGGCATCCGCCGAGCGTCACCGCCAGCACCAGCACCGTCGCGGGCCGCGGGCGCACCGGCTTCTCGGGCGCCTCGGCCACGTCCAGCACCTTGATGTTGTCCTCCTGCATGAGCATGGCGAGATCCGCGTCCTTCAGCCGCGACAGCACCAGCTCGTAGAGGCGCTGGTTGTTGTCCTGGTCGCGCTGCAGCTTGCGCTGCTCGATCTCCTTGCGCGCCACCTCGAACGCCTCCTCCTTCGTGCTCTCCACGAGCTGCGAGAGGTGCCCCTCCACCGACACCGCCTCTCGGTACTCGCCGCGCAGCGCCTCCACCGAGTCGCCCATGGCGCGGTTGATCCGCACCTTCAGCGTGGCCAGCCGCGTGTCGGCGGAGATCTTCTCCGGGTGCTTGTCGAGGTACCGCTCGGAGGCGCGGATCGCCTCGGCCTCCGTGCGGGTGAGCTGCCGCTCCAGGTCGAGCACCTGGGGATCCTGCGCCACCCGCCGGAGCTGCATCGGCCACGCTGCGTCTCTGGCGTTCGCGCGGGTCCGCTCCAGCTCCCCGATCGCCGCCTCCAGCTCCACCCGCCGCGCGGTGGCCGCCGTCAGCGACTCGGAGAGCGACGTGAGCCGCTGGTGGATGAGGCTCAGCCGATCCTCCGCGGTCGTGGCGAGGATGTCGTTGTCCCTGCGGAACGTGTAGAGCGCCAGCTCCGACGACTCGAGCTTGTCCTTCAGATCCCCCATCTGATCGGCGAGCCAGGTCCGCGCCGACTTCGTGGACTGCAGCCGCCTGTCGAGGTTGCTCTGCAGGTACGAGCTCACCACCTCGTTGGCGATCTCCGCGGCCCGATCGGGATCGGTGTCGTCCACCAGCACCTCGGTGAGCTGGGAGTCGCGAACCGGCGCCACCTTCACCCGCGACTGCAGCATGCGCACCGCGAGCCGCTTGTTCTTCTTCTCCGCCAGCGGCCCGGTGGCGGCGGCCTTCTCTCCCAGGAAGTCCAGATCGCGATCCAGGCTCAGCTTGCGCACCACCCGGTTCAGCACGTCGCGGCTGGTGATCACCCGGTACTGGGTCTCGATGTACTCGGAGTTCAGCGTCGGATCCGTCAGGCGCTTGTCGAAGGCGACCGCGTCCGTCTGCTCTCCGAGCACGCGCGGGGCGGCCTCCGGCTCGATGAGGATCGATCCGCCCGCCCGATACATCTTGGGCGCGAACTGGAGGTACAGGATCCCCATCGCCGTCGTCGCCATCGTGCACAGGGCGATCAGCCACCACCTCGAGGCGATGATCCGCAGATGGCGGGCGATCTCGCCTCCCACCACTTCGACTTCCGCATCCCGCTCGGGCTCCACTCGCCGCAGCTCTCCGTCCATCATTCGCGAGTTCCCTTCCTAGCCGGCGGTCGCCAGCTCCCCTGCCGCCGCGGCGCGCTCGCCCGCCGTCTGCTGCCGATCGGCATCGCCGCCCACCGCTGCCTCACCGGACACCTCGTTCGGAGCCTCCCCTTCGGCGGAGGCGCCTCCCGCCCTGCCGTCGACCGTCACCGGCCGGTACTCGGGGATCAGCTCGCATAGCCGCGCCCGCACCTCCGCTGGCCCGTGGCGATCCGCGAACGCCCGCAGCGCGGTGAGCTCCTTCGCCACGTCCTCCCACGCGGGGGGGCGCAGGCGGCCGATGTAGATCTTCGGATGCCTCGTCTTGTCGACGCCCTCCGCCTCGGCGGAGAGCTCTTCGTAGAGCTTCTCCCCGGGGCGGATGCCGGTGAAGGCGATCTCGATGTCCTCGTCGGGCTTGAAGCCGGAGAGCGAGATCAGGTCGCGGGCGAGGTCGACGATCTTCACGGGATGCCCCATGTCGAGCACGAAGATCTCGCCCCCCTTGCCCATGCTCCCCGCCTCGAGCACGAGCTGGCAGGCCTCGGGGATCGTCATGAAGTAGCGCCGCATCTCGGGGTGGGTCACCGTCACCGGGCCGCCCTTGGCGATCTGCTCCTGGAAGATGGGGATCACGCTGCCGGCCGAGCCGAGGACGTTGCCGAAGCGCACGGTGACGAAGCGGGTGCGGCTGCGCTGCGACAGCGCCTGCACGTAGATCTCGGCGAGCCGCTTGGACGCCCCCATCACGGAGGTCGGGTTCACCGCCTTGTCGGTGGAGATCATCACGAACTGCCGCGCCTCGAAGGCGTGGGCCAGATCCGCCACCGTCCGGGTGCCGCCGACGTTGTTCTTGATCGCCTCGCCGGGATTCCACTCCATCATCGGCACGTGCTTGTGGGCCGCGGCGTGGAAGACGGCCTCGGGCCCATGGGTGCGGAAGATCGAGGACACCCGCTCGCCGTCGCACACGTCGGCGATGCAGGGGACGATCTGCAGGTCTGGGAACGACGCGATGAGCTCGCGGTGGATCTGGAAGAGCGCGCCCTCGGCCTGCTCCACCAGGAGGAGCTTCTTCGGGCCGATGCGGCAGATCTGCCGGCAGAGCTCCGAGCCGATGCTGCCGCCCGCCCCGGTCACGAGCACCACCCGATCGCGCAGGTCCTCGGCGATGGCGTCGTCGTCCAGCACCACGGGCTCTCGCCCCAGCAGATCCTCGATCGCCACCTTGCGGATCCGGGACAGGTTCGCGCGCCAGCCCACGATCTCGAAGATGCCGGGGACGATCTTCGCCTCGATCCCCGCCTGCTCGCACGCCTGCGCGATCCGGCGGATGTCCCGGCGGGCCAGCCGCGAGTCGGTGATCAGCACCTGCTTCGCGCCGTGGCGGAGGCATTGCGCCACGAGGTCCCGGGTGCTGCCGCGGACGGGCACGCCGTGGATCGTCTGCCCCTCCTTGAGGGGGTCGTCGTCCAGGAACCCGACCGGATCGATCCCGAGGTCGGGCCGGTTGCCGATCTCCCGGGCGATCATCATCCCCACCAGCTCCGCGCCCACCAGCATGGTCGGCACCAGGGGCGACGCCTGGCGGCGGGCGCGATCCAGCCGCTCCGTGAGGATCCGCTTGGCGCCACGCGCGCCGGCGAGGCCCACGAAGGCCAGGGCGAAGTCGACGAAGATCGCGTCGGGCGCGAGCAGCAGGCCCTCCACGCCTGTCCCCGGGATCGACACGAGCCAGGCGAGGGCCAGGAGCGCGGCGGCGCAGAAGAGCGCGACGAAGAGCCGCACGATCTCCCGGAAGGCCGTGTAGCCCCAGGGACAGCGCAGCACGCCGAAGGCGGAGAGCAGGCCGAACTGCGCGGCCACCGCGACGGCTACGGCGCCGTAGGGCGCGGCGCCGGGCCAGACTCCGTCCGAGCAGATGGCGATCGAGAGCGCGGTCGCGAAGGAGAGCGCAGCGAGATCGATCGCCGCCTTCGCGCCGTTCCATACGAATTTCCGCATGCCCGCAGACACCCCCGACGCCGCCCGTCCGAGCCTGAAAAAGGAGAGACACCGGCGCACCGCCCGCGAGGCCTTCGGCCCGACAGCGGGATCGCCATGGGGCAGAAGCTAGGGAGCGGCCGGCAGCCTTCCCACCGTCCGCGAGGTGATCCGGATCGGGGCTTTGGATGGGAGGGATGGGAGCCGCGTCGGGACGTGCGCGCGGCGCCTTCGATGCCAACGCTTCGGTGCACGACGACCGAAGGGGGAAGCGATGGAGAGCAGCGCTGAAGCCGCCGGCACCGCGACGCCGGCGAAGGCCCGCGAGGCGACGGCGAACCGGGCGATCACGAGGGCGGAGTTCATCGAGTCGACCGATCCGCGATGGCTCGAGTTCCTCGGGGAGGCGCGGCACGACATCTACCAATGGCCCCGCTACACGGAGGTCGAGGCCCGCTACCTGAACGGCCGCTCCATCGCGTTCATCGGCGAGATCCCCGGCGCCAGGTGCCTCATCCCGCTCACCGAGCGGAAGCTCCCGGCCCACGTGAGGGGAGGGGAGGCCTTCACCGACGCCATCTCGCCCTACGCCATGGGCGGCCCCGTCTTCCACGGCGACGCGTCTCGCGCCCACGAGCTTCTGGCGCTCTTCGCGAGGACCTGCAAGGAGCGCCGCCTCGTCGCCGCCTACCTGCGGATGCACGCGCTGCTGGCGCCCGACTGGGCGACCCAGACGCCGCATGGCGTGCTGGGGCAGATGGGCGAGATGGTCTGGATCGATCTGCGCCGCCCCGAAGAGGAGCTGCGCGCGGAGGTGAGCCCGAGGCGGCGGCGCGGCCTGCGCAAGGTGGAGAAGGCGGGCTTCGTCGCCGAGCTCGACGACTGGTCGGCATACGATCGGTTCAAGGAGATGTACGGGCCGGCCATGACCCGCCTGGGCGCCACGCCCTTCCACCACTTCTCGCCGGCGTACTTCGACGACCTGCGCGCGTCGCTCGGCGACAAGCTCCACCTCTGCACCGTGCGCGCACCGGACGGCACGGTCTGCGACGCGGGGACCTACACGATCGAGGACGGCATCGTCGAATACCACCTGGGGTGCACCGACGAGGCCTGGCGGAAGCACGCGCCCTCGCAGCTCCGGTACGACTTCATGTGGAGGTGGGCGCGGTCGATCGGCGCGGAGATCTACAACCTCGGCGGCGGCCTCCCCTCGCTGATGGAGTTCAAGAACGGCTTCGCCACCACCCGGGCGAAGAACTACTCCATCCGCATCGTCGGCGATCCGGAGGGCTACGCCGCCCTGCTGCGGGACAACGGCATCGACGCGCCCGCCGACGGAACCGACGGGTTCTTCCCCGCCTACCGCAGTCGGGAGTAACCCGCGGCAGCGCCCCCCGGGCGCCGAGGAGGCGCCTCAGTGGGCGGGCCGCGCGAGCGACCGGACCGCCTCCACCACCCGATCGCGATCGCCTTCCGTCAGGCTGGAGCCGCTGGGCAGACAGAGGCCGTCGCGGAACAGCCGCTCCGCCACCTCGCCGCCTCGCATCGCGCAGCCGGAGAAGACCGGCTGCAGGTGCATCGGCTTCCACACGGGGCGCGCCTCGATGTCGAGGGCGTCCAGGTGCCGGCGGACGTCCTCCCGCGTGCACCCGAAGCGGTCGGGATCGATCGTCAGCGCGGTGAGCCATCGGGTCGCCGTGCCGTAGTCCGCCTCGGGCATGAACTCCACGCCGGGGAGCTGACCGAGGTGCTCGCGGTAGTGGGCGAAGTTCTCGCGGCGCTTCGCGACGCGATCGTCGAGGACCTCGAGCTGCCCGCGCCCCACCGCGGCGAGGAGGTTGCTCAGGCGGTAGTTGTAGCCCACGTAGGAGTGCTGGTAGTGCGGCGCCGGATCCCGCGCCTGGGTGGCCAGGAAGCGCGCCTGCGCGATCCACCGCTCGTTGGCGGAGATCAGCGCGCCGCCGCCGCTCGTGGTGATGATCTTGTTCCCGTTGAAGGAGATCGCCCCCAGATCGCCGAGGGTGCCTGCGGGCCGGCCCCGGTAGGTGGCGCCCAGCCCCTCTGCGGCGTCCTCGACGAGCGGCACCCCATGCTTCGCGCACGCCGCCCGGATCGGATCGTAGTCCGCGCACTGCCCGTACAGGTCGACCGTCATCACGGCCTTGGGCAGCTTCCCCTTGCGCGAGCGCTTCTCCAGCTCCTCCGCGAGGAGCACGGGATCCATCGTCCACGTCGACGCGCTCACGTCCACGAACGCGGGCCGCGCCCCCAGGTAGGTGACCGGGTTCGCCGACGCCGCGAAGGTGAGGGTCGGCACGATCACCTCGTCGCCGGGGCCCACGCCGAGCACGCACAGGGCGAGGTGCAGCGCCGACGTGCCGCTGGCGAGGGCGGCGACGTGCTGGCCCGCGAGTCGCCGCGAGAGCTCCGCCTCGAACGCGTCCACGTTCGGACCCAGCGGCGCGATCCAGTTGGAGTCGAAGGCGCCGAGGAGGAGCTCGCGCTCCCTTGGGCCCATGTGAGGCGGGGACAGGAAGATGCGGCCCACGGCTTCGCTCGCTTTCTTCGATCGCGGCGGGGTGGAGCGCGATCGCTGCCGAGGAAGCTGCGGACCGGCGCGGGTGCGGGCAACGACGGGATGGGGCGAGGGCGGGCGTCGCCGGAGGAGGCCCCCGCGCCTAGCTTCTTTCGCGGCGGCCGCGATCGCGACCGATGGCATTTCCCGCAAAGGTCGAATGGGGGAGAAGATGGCGTCCGAGTTCATCGGTCCGGACGATCCGAGGTGGGCTGCGTTCCTCGAGCGGGTGCCGCACGACGTCTACCATCGGCCGGATTACGTCCGGATCGACGCGGGCCCGAACGGCGGGAGAGCCGTCGCCTTCCTTGGCGAAATCGACGGCGCGCGCTGCCTCATCCCGCTGGTCGAGTCGACGATCCCGCCGGCGTTGGGCGCCCCGGACGGCGCCACAGACCTCGCCTCGCCCTACGGCTACGCGAACCCGCTCGTCGAAGGAGACGCAGGCAAGCTGGGCGCGTGCCTGCGGGCCTTCGCCGAGGCGTGCCGCGAGCGGAACACGGTGAGCGCGTTCCTGCGCAGCAACCCGATCCTGTCGCCTGCCGGCCCCGGGTCCCTCGTCTGGGACGACCGCGCCACCTCGTCGCGGCTCGTATCGCAGGGCGAGACCCTGGTGGTGACGCTTGGCCGCCCCATCGAGGAGATCCGGAGCGAGCTGCGCAGAGAGTACAAGCAGCGACTCTCCCGCCTCCGCCGCATGGGCTACCACGCCGTGGTGGACGCCTGGCGCCACTACGGCCGGTTCATCGAGGTCTACCGAATGACCATGGAGCGCCTGGGGGCACAGTCGTCGTACTTCTTCGATCGCGAGTACTTCGACGCGATCGCGACGCGAATGGACGGGCACACGCACCTGGTCTCCGTCCTGTGCCCGAGCGGATCGAAGCTCATCGCCGCGGGGCTCTTCTACCGGGTGGGCGGCATCGTCCAGTACCACCTCGCCGGTTGGGATCCGGACTACGCCCAGCTCTCGCCTTCCAAGCTCGTGCTCTGGGCCGCGATCGAGTGGGCCAACGAGACGGGCGCCTCCTGCCTCCACCTGGGCGGCGGCCTCGGCGCGCGGGAGGACGAGCTCTTCCGGTTCAAGCGGGGGTTCACCGATCGCAGGCTGCCGTTCCATACCCTCGGGATCGTCGCCGATCGCAGCGCCTACGACGGGCTGGTGCGGGCGTCTGGGGCGCCGGCAGACGAAGGCTTCTTCCCCGCGTATCGCTCCCCTCGGATGCGGGCGGCCGGCGCCGCTGCGGACGCGGCGGCGGCGGGGTGAAGGCGCCCCGCCGCTTCGCCACCAGCTTGGCGGACGGCTGGCGCGCGATCAGCCGCGTCGCCCTCGCTCGTCGGTCGGCGCCGGCGAGTCCGCGAACACGGGCCGCCCCTCCTCGCTGGGAGTGGCCACGCCCTCGCTGCGAATCACCCGCCAGGCGGTGAGCGCGAGGATCTTCAGGTCCAGTGACACGCTCCAGTTGTCCACGTACCAGACGTCCAGATCGAAGCGCCGATCGAACGAGATCCGGTTGCGGCCGCTCACCTGCGCGAGGCCGGTGATCCCGGGGAGCACGTCGTGGCGGCGGCGGTGCTGCGGGCTGTAGCGGGGCAGATACTCCACGAGGAGCGGCCGTGGCCCCACCAGGCTCATGTCCCCGCGCAGCACGTTCCAGAGCTGGGGCAGCTCGTCGAGGCTCGTCGCCCGCAGCGCCCTCCCCAGCCGGGTGAGCCGCTCGGTGGGCGGGAGCAGCTCGCCGTCGTCGCCCCGGCGCTCGTCCATCGTCCGCAGCTTCCAGACCTCGAACAGCGCCTCGTTCCTCCCGGGCCGCACCTGGCGGAAGAAGATCGGCCGGCCCATCGTGATCGCCACCCCGGCCATCGCCGCCAGGAGGAAGGGGCCCGCGAGGAGGAGCAGCAGGGCGGCGGCGCATACGTCCATCGCGCGCTTGATCAGGAGACCGAGCCCGCGCTGACGGACCGAAGGGGACGGCTGGGGCTCACGCATGCCGCGAGCCTGCGCACGACGGGCGACCTGCGTAAGCGCCGCATGCGGGCGCCGATCCCGCGCGTCCTCCCGCGCGCACCAGGCGACCGAACGGGCGATGGTCCGGCGTGCCTTCCGCTCACATGGTGACGCCGCGCGCTGCGACCGAAGGGCGCGCGGGGGGCGACGGCGATGGAGAGCGTGGAGGTCGCGAAGGCCCGCGGCGACAGGCAGGCGCGGGGGCCTCTGCCCGAGAACCAGCGCAACGCGAACGTGATCGCGGCCAACGTGTGGAGCCGCTCCGGCGAAGGCCGGCGGGCCCTCTTCGTCGCCACCGTCGCCGCCACGATCCAGGGCTTCCTGATCCCCTATGCGCGGCGGCTGCGCCAGCAGGGATGGAGGGTCGACTGCCTCGCGGCGGGCGTCTCCGCCAACGAGCTCCTGCGCGAGGAGTTCGACACCTGCTGGGAGGCGCCGTGGACCCGCAACCCGCTCGATCGCCAGGGCCTGCTCCGCGCGCCGAGGCTCGTGCGGGAGGTCGTCGCGGCCCAAGGGTACGACGTGGTCCACGTCCACACGCCGGTGGCGGCGTTCCTCACTCGCTGGGCGCTGCGGCGGAGAACGCCGGGCAGGCCCTGCGTGATCTACACGGCCCATGGCTTCCACTTCCACTCGGGCGGGCAGCGGCTGCGCAACCTCGTCTTCCGCCTGATCGAGAAGCTGGCGGCGCGGTGGACCGACTACCTCGTCACCATCAACGAGGAGGATCGCAACGCGGCCCTCGCCCACCGCTTCCTCCCGGAGGAGCGGATCGTGCCCACGCCGGGGATCGGGGTCGACGTGGCCGAGTACGCAGAGGCGGTGCCGGAAGGGGCGCGGGAGAGCGTGTGCCGCGAGCTCGAGCTCCCGCCCGGGGCGCGCATCGTGACCATGGTCGCGGAGTTCACGGCCAACAAGCGCCAGCGCGATCTCGTCGAGGCGCTGGCGACCTTGCGGCGGCGCGACGTGCACGTGCTCTTCGCGGGGACAGGCCCGGAGGAGTACGCGGTCGAGATCCACGCCTTCAAGCGGGGCGTCTTCGACAGGGTGCACTTCCTGGGGGTGCGCGACGACGTGCCGCGGCTCCTCGGCGCCAGCGATCTCTTCGTGCTCACCTCCGCCCGGGAGGGGATGCCGCGGGCGGTGATGGAGGCCCTGTGCGTGGGCGTGCCCGTGGTGGGCACCAACGTGCGCGGCACCCGGGATCTGCTCTCCACCGGCGCGGGGGTGCTGGTGCCGGTGGGCGACGTCGAGGCGCTGGCGGAGAAGATCCGCGAGCTCCTCGGCGATCCCGACAGGTTGGCGGCGATGGGGGCGCGGGGGCGGGCGCTGATCGCCGAGTACGATCTCTCCCGCACCCTCGAGATCCACGACGCGCTCTACGCCAGGGTGATGCAGGCGTTCCCCGCGCAGGAGCGCGCCATCATGGGGGCCACCGTCCCAGCAGAGGGGCGTGTCGGGTGAACCCAGCGGCACCTTCGATCGCGCGGGCGCCGCATCCCATCGCGAGCTTCGCAGCGTTCGCCTCGCTCTGCCTCTTCGTCGCCACCCAGGCCTACACCATCCCGGTGCTGCTCATCGGCCCGAGCTGGGCCGTGTGGCCCATGCCCACCGACTTCGCCACCGTGGCGCTGGCGGCGTCCGCGCTCTTCCTGCCGCCGTCGACCGACGCGAGGCTCCTGCGCTACCGCATGGGAGTGGGCGCGCTCTTCGCCTTCGCCTCCGCGTCGTTCGTCCTGCTCGTCGTCGTGCCCCGGCTCGTGGCGCCTCCCGTCTCGGGGCAGGGCTCGATCAACTTCGGCGCGTTCCACGTCCTTCGGCTGGCGGAGTTCTGGATCGCCTTCGCGGCGGCGCTGCGGGTGCCGCTCAACCCGCGCCGCGTCGCGATCCTGCGCTTGATCGCGTTCGCGGTGGTGGCGTGGCTGATCTTCTCCGTCTTCGTCACCTACCTGGAGATCATGAAGCCGCGCGACTTCGCGCCTTGGATCCCCAAGTCGAGGTACATCGCGGGCGCGTGGTCCTTCTACGCGACCACCAAGGAGGGCGTTGGCACGGTCGGTTACAACCACGCCTACACCGCCATCCAGATCAGCTTGATGACCGGCCTGGCGCTCCAGCTCGGGCCGCGCACCCATGGGTGGGGCGCCATCGCGGTGCTGCTGACGAGCGTCGTCGCCGTGTTCATGACCGGCAGCCGCGCCGGCCTCGCCGGCCATCTGGTCTTCGTGGTGGGCTACCTCGCCGTCCGGCCCGGCTGGCTCATCGGCGGCGCCCTGGCCGCGGCGCTGGCGTTCGCCGTCGTGGCGCCCAAGGTGCAGACCGACAACACCGACCACGAGATGATGGATCGCCAGCTCGGCGCGGCCGATCCGCTGGACAGCAGCAACCTGTCCGGCCGCGACCACATCTGGACGGAGCGGCTCGCCTGGCTCAACGACAACCCGCGGGCGTGGGCGGTGGGCTCGGGGCTGGGCGGCACCGCCGACACCGGGGGGCCGGCGCACATGATGCCCCTGCAGATCGTCGCCGAGCTCGGCCTCGTCGGGCTCGCGCTCAGCCTGGTGGCGTTAGGCCGCCTCATGATCGACCTGTGGAGGGAGCACCGCCGGGTGCCGGCGCTCTTCTGGTGCACGGTGGGCCTGTGCGTCTCCTCCCTCACCCAGGAGACTTTCTACCCCGAGCCGGCGATGGGGCAGTTCATCGGCGCCTTCCTGGTCGCCCTCGCAATCGTCTTCCGCCAGCGGCCCGCCCCCCGCGGATCCACCGCCCGCACGCTTGCCGGCGATCCGGCGGCTGTCCAGGTTGGCGACGTCACCCGCAAACTCACGGGGTCCGGATCATGAAGGCTCGCGTTCTCCACGTCCTGGGGCGGCTCCACCCGGGCGGCGGCATCGAGACGTGGCTCCTCGAGCTGGCGCGCGGCGTGGATCGCGACCGCTTCGCCGTGGACTTCTGCGTCCTCGACGGCGCGCCTGGCGGCTACGACGACGAGGTCCGGAGGGCGGGCAGCGAGATCATCCGGATCCATCGGCCGGGCAACCGCCTTCGCTTCTCCGGCGACTTCCGCGCGGCGCTGCGGGCGCGCCCGAAGTACGACCTGGTCCACAGCCACGTGCACTACTTCAGCGGGCTCGTCCTCCACGCCGCGAGGCAGGAGGGCGTGCCGTGCCGGATCTCGCACTCCCACAACGACACCCGCGTCCCCGATCGGGAGGCCAACCTCCCGAGGAAGGCCTACAACACCGCGATGCGGCGGCTGCTGCTCGCCGACGGGACGCTGCATCTGGCGGTGGGATCCGAGGCGGCGACGGCGCTTTACGGCAGCGACTGGAAGAGCTCGGGGCTCGTCAAGATCCTGCGCTGCGGCCTGGACTTCTCGCGGTTCGCGGGCGAGCGGCGGCGGGACGAGGCGATGGAGATCTTCTCCCTCCCCAAGGACGCGTTCGTGGTGGGGACCATCGGCAGGCTCGAGCCGCAGAAGAACCAGCGGTTCCTCCTGCAGGTCTTCGCCGAGATCGCGCTGCGCGAGCCGGACGCGTACCTGGTGGTGGTGGGCGAGGGATCGCTGCGGGGCGAGCTCGAGGATCTGGCGGCGAACCTGGGCATCGCCGATCGGGTGCGGTTCGCCGGGGTGCGCAAGGACGTGCCCAAGATCCTCGACGCGTTCGACGTCTTCCTGCTCCCGTCGTTCTTCGAGGGGCTGCCGCTCGTGGCGCTGGAGGCGCAGGCGGTCGGCCTGCCTTGCCTGCTGTCCACCAACGTGACGCCCGAGCTGGAGTTCTCGCCAGGCCTCGTGGAGCGCCTGCCGCTGGGCGCCGGCCCCATCGAGTGGGCCCGCCGCGCCATGAACTTGCGCGAGCGCCGCATTCCCAAGGCGAACGCGCTGCGGGTGGCCGAGTCGTCGGCGTTCGCGATCCGGTCGTCCTTGCGCGCGCTGCAGGAGGAGTACGAGCGCCAGCTCGACGGCGCGCGGGTGGCGAAGGCGTAGCGCGGGGCTCGAGGGGCTCGCGGCCTGCGGGCGCCGACTCTCATCGGCGCCAAGCGTGCTACCCGGGGGGCGGGTGAATCAGGCGGCGCTCGCGCTTCCATGCGTCAGCGCCCGGCTCGCGACCTCGCGGTAGAACGCCTCCCGCTTCGGCTCCAGCCGCTCCGCGAGGTACTGCCTGGCGATCTCGAGGCTGCGGGTCGCGAGGCGCTTCTGCTCCGAGGGATCCGCGATGATCCTCGCGATGATGTTCGCCAGACGCTTGTGGTCGCCGGGACGGTGGATGCAGTCGCGCTGCAGGAGCTCCGGCAGGCCGCCGCAGGAGGATCCGGCCGTGGGGCAGCCCATGCTCATCGCCTCGATCACCGATCGCGGCAGGCCCTCCTGGCGGCTCGGCTGTACGTAGAGGTCGATCTCCTCCATCCAGCGCGAGATCTTCTCGTGCGACATGTAGCCTTCGAATCGGACGAGGTCCGCGACGCCGAGCTTCTCCGCCATCGCCAACCACCGGCGCTGGTCGCCGCCCCCGACCGCGCTCACCCGAAAGTCGAAGTGCCGCTCGCGCAGGATCGCCGCCGCCTGCAGCAGCGTGTCGAGCCCCTTGAAGAGCACGTCGAGGCTGCCGATGGTGCCAATCCGGAAGGTGCGCTTCGAGTCGATCCGCGCCATGCGCCGGTCGAGGTCCTCGACGGTGCGGCGGAGCACGACGTCCGAGCACCCCAGCGACCGCCCCTTCGTCGGATAGCGCCGCTGCAGGTACTCGTTCGTGACGTAGAGGACGTCCGTCGCGGACGCGATCGATCGGCGCAGGTTCGCCCAGGCCACGGGCGCCCAGAGCTTCCCGCGCAGCGAGCCGTGGTTCCACATCGAGTCCCACACGTCGCCCACCATCTCCACGATCGTCGGCTTCCCGAGCTCCTTGGCGACGTCGATGGCGTAGGCGCCGATCATGCCGGGCATGCGGACGATCACCACGTCCACCCCCGGGAGGATCCGCTCCATGGCGTCGCGGACGGCGCCGCCCTTCGTGAAGGTGTTCAGCCCCCGGGCCAGGTCGTCGACCACCTCGAAGGTCACCCGATCCGACGAGCACACCGTCGCCGGCGTCGGGATGAAGGGGAGCCGCTTGTAGCCCCTGCCGACCACCACCAGCCGCTCGAACATGTCGCTGTAGCGGGTGAGGATGCTCGTCGAGGGCGAGAACTCGTGCGAGTGCCAGTCCTTGCCGTCGAAGTGAACCCGCAGGTCGTACACGAAAGCGGCGGTCAGGTTCATCCGGCCGCTGCGGGCCTCGGCGTGCATGGCTCCCCCTCGAAATCGCAGGCGTCCGATCGCCCGCTCGCGAGGAGGATTGAGAGGCCGGGTTCACCCGGCAAGCGGCCCGTGAGGGCGATCCGCCCAGGGCTTCGCGATCAGAGCACGCCGAGGAAATCGACGAGGTGCCCGAGGACGAGGGGCTGGTTCGCGCCGCCGGCGTGGGGCTCGCCATCGTAGATCACGAGGTAGCGGGAGCCGGGCCAGTCGCCCAAGGGGAGCGGGCCGGCGCTCCACTCGAGGTCGAGGCCCGCGCAGGCGGGGGGCGCGTGGGTCGTCACCTGGCCGTTCACCTTCACGTGGAAGGCCTGGAAGCCGCCGGCCGCCTCCGCCAGGAGGCAGGACTGCTCCGCAGGGACGACCTCGTCCGCCTCGCCGTGCTGCAGGAGCACCGCGGCAGGGTGCGCCGCGAGGGAGGCGGCGTCCTCGATCGTCGACCGGGCGCGGTACACGTCGGGCGCCACGATCGGGGAGCCGCCGAACGCCAGATCGAATGCGGCGAGCAGGTCGGAGAAGAAGGGCGCAGGTGCCCGCGCCAAGGCGTTCTCGTACACCCCAGCGAGATCCGTTGGTCCGTTCAGGCTGACCGCGCGGCTCACGGGGGCGCCGTTCTGGAGGGCCCGCACCGCCACGCAGCCGCCGTGCGACACGCCGAGCATCACCGCCCGATCGGTGGCGAAAGGGTCGCGGCGGACGATCTCCAGCATCGCCAGCACGTCACTCGCCTCGCCGGAGCAGATCTCCACGCTGCCGTCCGAGCCGTCCTCGCCGCGGTACGACGACATCGCCGCGACCCAGCCGAGCCGGGCGAGGTCCGCACAGCCTCCGTCCAGCGCGCCCCACTCCTCGCCCAGGCCCGACCACCCGCCGTGGTTGTAAACGGCAACTGGAAACGCGCCGGCGCGGTTCGGCCTGCAGAGCTGCCCCACCACGCGAAGTCCGTCCGACAGGTACTCGACCCGCTCAACCCGCACGTGCGCGTCGAGCGCGATCGTCTCCTTCGAGAGCCATCCCGGTGGACCGCCGTGTTCCCCACCGCAAGAGGCCAACGCGGCGAGCGTGAGCGAGACGAACCTGCGCGTTCCGTTCACCCCGAGTCCCTCCGCCCGGATGCTCCGGGCCCATGCGCGAGATGCTTCCTGCGGCGATAGGCACAGGGAGTACGCGACCGGACGAATGCTACCGCGGATCGGAGCGCATCAGCGGGCCATCAGCCCTCGGGCGCAGGAGACGGCCCGGGGCCGGGCCGCAGCGCCTGCCACAGCACCAGGGCGCTGCCGGCGAGCTGCACGAACGCCGAGAGGATCAGGGCCCAAACCGCGCCGCGCAGGCCGTAGGCGGGGATGAGCGCCCAGGACGCGCCGGCGCAGACGGCGGTGACCAGCACGAAGAGGGGGAGCTGCACGCGGTAGCGGTGGGCGGCCGTCATGCCGTAGCCCAGGAACGACCCGCAGAACTGCAGGCCCGCCACCACCACGAAGAGGAGAAGCAGGTCCACGTAGCCGGCGTACTCAGCGCTGTAGAGGAGGGTGAGGACCTCGGCGCCGATCCACTTGCTCAAGGCGAAGCCGGCGGCGGTGAGGGCGAGGGCCATCGCCAGCATGCGGCCGAGGAGGCGGCGGAAGGCAGGCAGGTCGCCGGAGGCGTGGAGGCGGGCGAGGCGGGGCGTCGCCGACTGGCCCAGCGCGTTCACCACCAGGTAGCCGGCGGCGACGAGCTGCGCCAGGGGGGCGAAGATGCCGAGCATGTACGCGCCCAGGGCCGACTCGATGAAGTACCGGGGCACGTTCACGTTCAGGGAGATCAGCATCATCACTGCCCCCAAGGGGACGGCGTCGCCGAGGATCTTGCGCACGCGGGCTTTGTCGAACCGGGGCCAGAGCCGCTCGCCGGCCTCGCGGATGCGAAAGAGGCTCGGCAGGTCGTAGGCGACGAGCACGCCGACGGTGCCCGCGGCCATCGCGCCCACCGCGAGGCCGAGGCTCTTCGTCGCCGCGAAGGTGGCCGCCAGCGCCCCCACCGAGATGAGGCCGCGGAGCATCATCGAGCGGGAGATGACGTCCATCCGCTCCGCCCGCATGAGGTGGCCGTGGATGAGGTCCGCCACCGACTCCGCCCCGCGGGAGAAGGCCATCGCCAGGATCGTCCACGCGACCACCGGCTCGTACCCGCCGAGGGCCGCCAGCCCGAGGGTGACCGCCATCGCCAGGGCGGTGGTCGCGGTCCGCACGCCGGCGAAGTCCGCGAACCGGAGGGCCCCCGCCGTCTCCGTGGCCTGGAGGCTGCGGAGCTGGAGGTTCGACAGCATGAAGATCGGCGCCGTCAGGGCGAGGCCGAAGGTGAGCTGCCCCACGACCTCTGGGTTGCTCACCTTAACGAGGAGCGTCACCATCCCCCACTGACAGAGGGCGTAGGTGAAGTTTCCCACCACCGTCCACGAGAAGTTCGCCCGCAGGCTCAAGGGGCGCGGGGCGGAGGTCTCGGCGGCGGGCTCGGCTCTCATCGGCGGGTGGAACCTAAGAGGCCGGCATCACGGGCGATACCGGCCTGGTGGGGGCGTGCCTCACGCAGCGGACGAGGTGTCCCCGTAGTACCCGTAGCGCTTGTAGCTGTAGTAGCCGTACTCCTGGCTGTTCAGGTCCACGTCGTTCAGCACCACGCCCAGGATCGGCGCGTTCACGTCGTGCAGGTTGCGCATCATGCGCTTGGCCAGGTCCTTCGTGGTCTTCTTGAAGCGCGCCACGTAGACCACGCCGTCCACCTGCGACGAGAGCACCGCCGCGTCCGCAGCCGCCACCACCGGCGGCGAGTCGAGGATGATCCGGTCGTACTCCTCGGACAGCTCCTCGAGGAGCTCGCGGAAGCGGGGGGTGTGCAGCATCTCGGCGGGGTTCGGGGGCACGGGGCCGCACGGCAGGACCGACAGGCCGGCGACCTCCGTGCTCTTCACCGCGTCCTGGATCTTCGCCGCGTTCACCAGCAGCGACGAGATGCCGCGCTCGTTCGACACGCCCAGCGCCCGGTGCAGGCGGGGCTTGCGCATGTCGGTGTCGATGATGAGCACGCGAGCGCCGTTCTGCGCCATCGCCACCGCGAGGTTCAGCGCCACCGACGACTTGCCCTCCTGCGGGCTCGAGGAGGTGACGAGGATCTTCTTCAGCTCCCGGTCGGGCGCCATGAAGAGGAGGTTCGTGCGCACCGAGCGGATCGCCTCGGCAGGGGCCGACTTGGGGTTGCGGGCCACGAAGAGGTCGCGGGCGGGATCGTCCGTGCGCAGCTCGCGCTTCGCGCCGGCGGGGGCCAGGGCGGGGAGCATGCCGAGGAACGGAACGCCGAGGATCTGCTCCACCTCGTCCTCGCCCTTGAGCGTGTTGTCCAGCATCTCGGCGAGGTACGCAGCGCCCACTCCGCCGAAGAGGCCGAGGAGGAGCGCCAACGCCATCACCAGCGCGGGGCGGGGCTTCACGGGCTTCAGCGGGGCCACGGCGGCGTCCAGCAGGCGCACGTTGTTCGCCTTCAGCATCACGGCGAGGTCGGCGTCCTTCATGCGGGAGAGCACCAGGTCGTAGAGGCGGGCGTTGTTCTCCTTCTCCCGCTGCAGCTTGCTCTGGTCGATCTCCTTCTTGTTCACCTCGAAGGTCTCGGCCTTCAGGCCCTCGATGAGCTTCTCGAGCTGCGCCTGCGTGCCAACCACCTCGCGGTGCTCCGAGCGGAGCTGCGCCACCGCGGCGTTCATCTCGTCGACAATGCGGCTCTTCAGCTTCGCGAGCTTCTCCTGGGCGGCGATGCGGGCGGGGTGCTGCTCGAGGTAGCGCTCCTCCAGCTCCGTGGCCTCGCCCTCGACCTTCGCGAACTCCTTGCGCAGGTCCGCCAGCAGCGTGTTCGAGGCGACCAGGCGCAGCTTGCGGGCCCACATGGGATCGGCGGGGTCCTCCCTCTTCGCGCGGTCGGCCTCGGCGAGCGCCGACTCGAGCTCCACGCGGCGGCTCATCACGGAGGTCAGCGACTCCGAGAGGGTGTTCAGCCGCTTCGAGAGGATCGACTGCCGGTCCTCGATCGAGGTGGAGAGGATGTCGTTCTCCTTGCGGAAGTCGTACAGGGCGAGCTCAGAGGACTCGAGCTTGCCCTTCAGGTCCGCCATCTGGTCCGCGAGCCACTGGGAGGCGGCGCGGGTGCCCTCGAGGCGGCGGTCGAGGTTCGACTCGATGTAGGCCTCGACGATGGCGTTCGCGAGGTCGGCGGCGCGCTCGGGGTTCGGGTCCTCCACGACGATCCGGGTGAGCTGGGAGTTCTTCACCGGCTCCACGCGCATGGCCTCGGTGAGGACCTCCACCGGGACGATTTTCTCCAGCTTTTCCGCGCGCTTTTCGGGGTCCTCGATCTTCGCCACGCCGAGGAAGTCCAGGTCGCGGTCCAGGCCCTTCTTGTCCACCACGCGCTGGAGGACCTCCCGGGAGGCGAGGACTTTGTACTGGGTCTCGAGGAAGTCCTTGTTCGACCAGTAGTCCGTGGCGCCGAAGTCCACCGAGTCCGTCTTGTCGCCGAGGACGCGGGGGGAGGAGGACTCGATGATGATCGAGCTGGAGGCGCGGAAAATTGGGGTGGAAACGAAGAGGAAGGCCGCGCCGGCGACGAGGGCGGCGGCCGCGACGGCGCCGATGAGCCAGAGGCGCTTGCGCAGAATGCGCAGGTGCTCCCGGAGGTCGATCTCCAGCTCCGGGCCGCCTTCAGGGGCCTGGGCGGGAGGGGTCCATTTCCCGGCTTCCGCGTTCATCTAGGGTCCGATCCCGTCGCCCCCCGGCGAGGCTTGTCGAAAACCGGGCTTTTACCTTGGGGGGGAGGATGGCGCAACTTGGCGACGGTCAGGAAATCCGCCCGAGCTGCGCCTCTAACTGCCTGATTCTTGCCTTCGCATCCTCCAAGCGGTCCCGGAGGTTCGACTCAGCTTTCGCCGCATCCTTCCGACCCATCAGGTATGCGCATGCAGCGCACCGGTGGCGTCCTTCTTTGCCCTGAGACTTCGGCAGTTTGGCGATAGCCTTCGTCGGCACTTCACCCGAATGATCGATCGTGCACGTGATGTCCATTGAAACCCTCAGTTTCTACCTTCATGCGGTGGCACGCCGATAGCCGTCGAGCAGGACCGGCTGGAACTCAGGAACGAGCGCCTGGAGGTGCGCGCGGATCTCCTCCGGTTTGCCCTCGTCAGCAACGCGCACCAGCGCCTCCAGGGCAGGAGGGACGCTGCTCCACTCGGTCGGTCGCACACGGCCCACATAGACCTTCGGGTGCTTCGTCTTCGTAGCCTCTTCCTCTTCCACAGAGAGCTCCTCGAAGAGCTTCTCGCCAGGGCGGATTCCAGTGAACTCGATCTCGATGTCCTCGCCGGGCTTCAGGCCGGAGAGGGTGATGAGGTCGCGAGCGAGGTCCACGATCTTCACGGGCTCGCCCATGTCGAGGACGAAGATCTCGCCGCCGTCGCCCATGCTCCCGGCCTGGAGAACGAGCTGGCAGGCCTCAGGGATCGTCATGAAGTAGCGGCGCATCTCGGGGTCGGTCACCGTCACGGGACCGCCCTTCGCGATCTGCTCCTGAAATATCGGGATCACGCTGCCAGCCGAGCCAAGGACGTTGCCGAATCGGACCGTCACGAATCGAGTGCGACTGTGGCCGGAGAGTCCCTGGACGTAGATCTCCGCCACCCGCTTCGTTGCGCCCATCACTGAGGTGGGGTTCACCGCCTTGTCCGTGGAGATCATCACGAACTGGCGGACGCCGAGGGCGTGAGAAAGGTCCGCCACGGTTCGGGTGCCAACCACGTTGTTCTTCACGGCCTCGCCGGGGTTCCACTCCATCATCGGCACGTGTTTGTGCGCGGCCGCATGAAAGACGACTTCTGGCCGAAAATCGTCGAACAGCGACCGCATCCGGGTCGCGTCGCAGACGTCGGCGATGAGGGGGACGAGCGTCAGGTCCGGGTGCGAGGAGGCGAGCTCGCGGTGGATATGGAAGAGAGAGTTCTCGGCCTGCTCGACGAGAAGAAGGGTTTGGGGACCGAAGCGGGCGATCTGCCGGCAGAGCTCAGAGCCGATACTGCCACCTGCGCCCGTCACCAGCACGACCGAGCCCTTCAGGTCCTCGGCGATGGCCTCCGTGTCGAGCTGCACCGGGTCACGGCCGAGGAGGTCCTCGATCTCCACGCTGCGGATGCGGGAGAGGTTCACCTGCCCCCCCACGATCTCGAAGAGGCCGGGAATGATCTTCGTGGGGATGCCGGATTCCTCGCACTGGAGAGCGATCCGACGGATCTCCTTGCGAGAGGCGGCTGCGATGGTGATTAGTACCTGCTTTGCGCCATACTTTGCGCACAGTTCGGCGACACGATCCGTGGCACCCAGCACCTCGATACCATGGATTACCTGGCCTTGCTTGACCTTGTCGTCGTCCAGGAAGCCGACCGCGCGGATCCCGAGGTCCGGCCGCCTTGCTATCTCGCGGGCCACGAGGACGCCTGCCATACCGGCGCCCACCATCATCGTGGGGATCGTTTCGTCCGAGGAGCGCAGGACCGCAAGGCGGTTCGCGTGTTCCCCCAGGAGCCGCCGGCTAGCTCGAATGCCAGCGAGACCGATGAAGGCCAGCATCCCGTCGATCGCAATTACTCCAATTGGGAGTAGCAAATGCCCGATCAGGGGCGCGTCATCTTGCACCCCGGGGACGGCGAATCGAAGAGCCAGAAGAAGCCCGACCCCCGTGGCAAGCGCCGCGGAGATGCGCAGCGTCTCCCGCAGGCCAATGAAGCGCCAAGAAAACCGGCGGGCGCCAAGGAGGGTCAAGAGGCCGTACTGCAGTGCCACGACCCAAGGGATGGCGAGGACCAGCCGCCCTTTCATAGGCCCCGGAATATCCCAGTCGAACCGCAGTAAAAACGCGACTGCCAGCGCCGAGGAGAGAAGCGCAACGTCGATTGTCGTTTGAGAGAGTCTCGCAGCGAACTTCCGCACCGGAACCTTAGGCCCCCTTTCGACCGCTCGGTTGCTTCACCCTCCTTCTACTCCTAGACGGCCGAACTGACAAATCCCTTACAATCCCCACAACGGTGGGGCGAATCAGGGCCGGGAAGGGCCATTCTCGTGAACGTAGCGGATTGCGACGACAACTCGCTCGAGCTCGGCGCGGGTGAGGCTCGAACCGCTAGGAAGGCAAAGGCCACGTTCAAACAGGTGTTCGCTGACGGCACCGCCACGCATCGAGCATCCTTTGAACGCAGGTTGCAAATGCATTGGCTTCCATACCGGACGCGACTCGATCCGTTGGGAAGCCAAGTGAAGGCGCACATCCTCACGGGTCGCGCCAAAGGAACGGGGATCGATGGTAAGGCAGGTAAGCCAGCGGTTCGAGGTGCTGTTTGAAGCTTCCGGCATGAACTCGATCCCCGGGAGGTCGCCTAGGTGCTCGCGGTAGAAATCAAAATTTGAACGCCTGGCCGCCACGCGATCGGGAAGGACGCGAACCTGGCCGCGGCCTACCGCGGCCAAGAGGTTGCTTAGGCGGTAGTTGAAGCCGATAGCGGAGTGTTGGTAGTGCGGCGCCGGGTCGCGGGCCTGGGTCGAGAGGAAGCGGGCGCGGTCGACCCAGTCCTTGTTCGCTGACCAGAGAGCTCCGCCTCCGCTCGTCGTGATGATCTTGTTCCCGTTGAACGAAAAAATTCCAAGGTCGCCTAGCGTCCCGGCGGCACAGCCCTTGTAGGTTGAGCCCAACGCCTCGGCTGCGTCTTCGACGATCGGGATTTCGAATCGAGCGCAGACGGCTCTGATACGGTCGTAGTCCGCGCACTGTCCATAAAGGTCCACGACGATGACGGCCTTTGGGAGCCTCCCTCGTTTTGCACGAGCTGCAATCTCCTCCTCAAGGAGGTCGGGATCAAGATTCCAGCTTGCAGCTTCTGCGTCGATAAAAGCGGGCTGAGCTCCCAGATAGCGGACGGGGTTTGCTGAGGCTGCAAAAGTGAGTGACGAAACGAGGACTTCATCACCCGCTTTAACCCCAACAATTGAGAGCGCAAGATGGATCGCAGCGGTACCTGAGGAAAGCGCAGCCACGTGGCCTCCGCCCACGAGCGACGCGAGCTCCGCCTCAAAGAGGTCTACGTGTTCGCCAAGGGGCGCGATCCAGTTTGAGTCAAAGGCGGCAAGGAGGAGCCTGCGCTCCTCCACTCCCATGTGAGGAGGCGAAAGAAAAATACTCGGAAGCAAACTCATTCCCTTACCGTTTGGGCTGGAGGTCTTGGCGACGCGCGGTATGGCGGAAAGAACGAATCGTTCATCAAAGCAGATGGAAGCCTAGATTCCCACCTGCGTAGGTTCTCGGAATACAAAGACTCATTCACGACGAACTTTCCTGTAAATGAGGGCGCTGAAAGCCTTGAGAATCCAGATTTGAACCAATAGAGAGAGTCGACCTTCCCGCCTAGCCCGCCCCCTAAGTGAAGTATGTTATTCCCTCGGAATCTAGCCCACTGCCGGGCAAAATCAAAAAGAAGTGCAGACGGAGCTAAATTTAGAAACTCGGGATTGGTCCCGCCGAGGTGGTATTGGACAATTCCGGAGCGTTCCGTAAAGATTCCCGCCGCCGCAAGCTTGGAACCAATCTCTACCGTCAACAGCTTGGAAACTCCAGCGAGGTCGTCCCTCAAAGACTCAAAGTAATGATCCGAGAAGAAGTAGGAGGCGGCCGCTCCCACTCGCTCCATTGTGACTCCATAAATTTCAAGAAACTCGCCGAGACGTGTCCATTGCAAATCTTCTTGAGCAAGAAAGCCAAGGCGTTTTAGTTTATTGATCTTTGTTCGCGTGGACGGACGAGTGTGGCTCCACAGCTCCTCCTCGGTTTGGCTGAGGTCGCACCAAACCGTACCGCCGCCCTCGTCAAGAGTGCCTGCACCTCGCAGGTCCTCGACCTGTACTCCCGCGAACGGGTTCAATCTGCAGAAGATTGAACAAATGCCTAGTTCACTAGAATACGCTAAAGCGCCGCGAAGCAACTCTGGGACACTCTCTTTACGCCCGCAAAAGATTGGCCCACCATACCCATAAGGCGAAGACGCGTCGAGCCCAACTCCGTCGGTCTCCCCTCCGATCACCGCCGGCCTCAAGACGAGCGGCCATAAGACCTTAGCTCCGAAGCCTTCAACGGAGATTCCGACCCCTCGCGCATCCAGCCGTTGCGCGTCCGCAATGACGTAAGCCGGGTGGTGATAAACGTCGTGGCTGGATTCTTCTAGAATTGACAGCCAAGCCTCACGGTCGAATGTGGGATCGAGTGTTCGAGCTTTCATGTTTGCTTGTCCAGTAATCGTTCTTTGATGATGGAAACCGATCCTGAGAGTCTAAGAAAACACAGCGCGTTCTGTCGAGAAGCGAACGAAGGAGAATCAGTTCTAAGGTATGCGACCGAGTTTGGGGCGACCTGTTTGAGTGCGCCCAAAGCAACCGCATCATTAAGAATGGAAGAGTCGGGGATGCGAAGAATCGAGTCTATGCGCCCAATGGAATACGATCCCGCCGTCGTCTGAAGGGTGACCTGGGAGAACCCGAACACATTATGACAGGCTTTAGCGGCAGGGTACCCTAGAATTGCCCAGTCGGTTCCATCCTCCCCAGAAAGCTCGGCCGTGTTAACTGGAAACCAGTACATTTGTCCTGTTCTCTCAAAACCAAGATGCTCGTACCAACGCGCTGCGTGTGGATTGTCTGAGGAGACGTCAAGCTCGACAAGTTGTCTGGAGCCATGTTCAAGCAAAGCAAACAAAAGCAGCTGAACTCCCAACCTGCGGTTTTGGTGCCTATCGTCAATGTAAATGTGGTTAAGAACCAAAGACTCCAACGTCAATTTGGTCTCAGCGACACCAATGACCCCTAACGTCAAATGCTCGCAAACCCAGAAGCGAGAATCCGCAAAGGAAGCCGACTCAATCAACGCTTCGGCATAATCAGCAAATCGCTGTGATCGGAGCACTGATATTGAAAGGACGGCAGAGCCGGCCTCCTTGAGGGCAATCCGATGAATGGCAGGAGCGTCGGAAACTCGAGCCGGCCTAAACGAATAGCTGTTCACCCGTGTCGCCTTTCGGAGTCAAGATCTTGCATAATCGAGCCGGGAACAGCAACGTGTCCATTCCCGAAAACAACAACAGTCAAGGTCTTTGTCAAAATTTTGAGGTCGAGTCCAAAAGACCAGTTTTCGACGTACCAAGCATCAAGCGCGAGGCGTTCATCCCATGACACCTGATTCCGACCGCAGATCTGCGCCCAGCCAGTAATTCCTGGTAGGACCTCATGCCTAATCCGCTCACTTTCCCGGTAAAACGGCAGGTATCGGGGAAGAAGAGGGCGGGGACCGACCAGACTCATGTTTCCTGCAACCACGTTGAGGAGTTCCGGGAGTTCGTCGAGACTCGTTCTGCGAAGAATCTTGCCAATTTTCGTGATGCGTTCCTCATCAGGAGCAACCTGTCCGTCTGGAAGCGTCATCTCCTTCATTGTTCGAAATTTCAAGATCACGAAACGCGCTTCGTCAAGCCCAATTCTGACCTGCCGAAAACAAATCGGCCTGCCTAGCGACAAAAACACTGATAATGCCACGAAAGCAAACAGCGGGGAAAGAAGAAGGAGCATCGTGGTCGCTACGAAAACATCAAACGCTCGCTTAAGGCGCGAAGTACTGGCGTGCGCTGTTCGACCTTTGCTCATAAGTTGCTCTCGGCCGCCTTGAAGCGCGTTGATTGGGTATACACCGAAACTACGCCGTCGATGCACCGGTGAATGTCAGTTATCTGGCGTGCGCGCCTTGCTCCGGAGGACGCGAGCGATTTCGCTTCCTCCTCATTGTCGAGTGCGTAGACAATGCGATTCGCAAGAACCTCCGGATTGTGGGGAGGCACGAGCCACCCAGTCTTGCCATCCTCGACCAGATCCGGGAACCCGCCGACAGAAGTGGCAATCGTAGGCACTTCTAGGAGGAGCGACTCGAGTGCACCTCCGAGATTCTCTGAGTGGGACGGATGAATTACGACATCGAGGTCCCGGTAAATTTCCAGAACGTCACTTCGAGTTCCGAGGAACAACAGTTTATCGCCGCAAAGAACGCGACCTAGACGTTGAAGCCGCCGGAAGTATTCATCGGATTGTCCCCATGCACCGCCGATGACTACGCCCAGAACGTCGTTACGCGACAAGAGTACGCGCGAAAGAGCTTCAAAAAAATCTTCGTGGCCCTTGATTCCGCGGCGTTGTAGCAGCAAGCGTTTGGGCGGATACGCAAATGCGACCATCCCAACAAGCTTCATTTCCGCGGGGATCGCCAACTCCGCTCGCAACTTGCCGCGAGGGCGACTCATGAAATCCGCGAGGCTGACCCCATAGTAGGAAAAGCCCAGCCTACTTTCGGGAACTCCTAGTTGTTGATACTCATTATAGGTCCAGTTACAGGAGGCGATCCAGCGGTCAGCCTCGCCCGCGGACGCAATGTCCAAGACTCGCGACGGATAATGTTCGAGATGAAGCGGGCCGGGGACTTGAAAAACTCTCGGTGTCGGATTCCAACGGCCGAGTGCAAACCTCACGGCAATCGCGGATGCAAAAAAGTGGGAGTGAACAACTTGCGGCCGAACGAAGTCAACAATCCGCTTGAGTTCCAGTGCGTGCGGATAAATGCGCGACAAGTTGTTACCATAGGAAACAAAGTGTACCTTGATTCCCGAACGAACGTACTCCGGGATTAGAGGCCCACCGTCGGGCAAGGCGACGTGTATTTCAAACCCGCGTGCGACCAAGGCCTTCATCTGCCTTAGAGCCCAGGTCGCTCCGGTAGATGTCTTTACGACATGAAGCACCCTCATTTCTTCGTTCCGCTAGCCCTGCTCTGGACCCATGCCTCGGTGGCCTGCTTCAAATGTCCGTACATTTGTTGGCGCCTAGGCGCGATCTTGCGCACTAGGTAGTCTTCTGCCGCCGCCAAGTTTCTCGATGCCATTGAAGAACGACGTTCTAGGGAGGACAGGACTTGTGACAAGGATTCTGCGAGCGCTGCTGAGTTGTTGGGGGGAACAAGGTCTTCAGGATGGAGCAACTCGGGGATGCCTCCAACCGTGGTAGCAACGCATGGCAGGCCCCGCGCCATTGCCTCGATTAGCGCTCTGGGGAGGCCCTCTTGGCGGGATGCAAGTACAAAGACGTCGCTCTGGTCCAAGCGATCGCGAATAGCCTTCCCGGGAGGGAGAGAACCAAGAAACGAAACCTGAGCTTCGATCCCCAGGCGCTTCGCCTGCGCTTCAAGATCGCTCTGATATCGACCGCCCCCAACTACTACAAGGTGAATATCAGGGTGGCGGGGCCGGCTCTTGGCGACTGCATCGATCAAAACATCGACGCCCTTATAGCGCTGTTCGAGAGTCCCAACTGTAATAATTCTTTTTGAGTGTCGAAGCGGTGGGACCGACGAAACCAATGAATCGTCCTCCAATTCGATGCTGGAATAGTGGGTCGCAAACGTACTCGCTCCCGGGGGGTATCGCTCCTGCAGGGAACTTCGAGTCACATACGAAGCGCTGATTGCGGTCGTACATTGCTGACGAAGTGATTCCGAAAAAACTCGGCGGAAATAGAGCCTCAGAGGATGCTTGATCGACCCTCGGGAAAACGTGTCGCTCGGGTCCCCTACTACTTCAATTCCAAAGGGGCGATTCTGACCGCGAATCTCAATAAATGCCAGATTCGCTAACTGAGAGCTGGCTCGTAGAACTATCGCGCCTGAGTTGTCGAGCCCTCGTCTCACCGCCTGAGACACTTCACGCCTGCGTAAAAGATACGAGGTCGGTCCGATGTAGTGAGGAACTGGGGAGAAGGATACAAGAGGTGAGTCCGAACGGACGTAATTATGTGGAACGGCCGAAGAAGATCTCAGTCTAGCTACTACGTTCACGGAATCGAACGCATCCAAATACCGGTTCCAGAATGTCGCGCCAAAAACCGTGTCTGTCCAGACTGTTCCGTCTGGAAGGCATGTGAAACGTGCGTCTGTTACGATGTTGATGTTCATCTTGCCAGTTTGAGAGGCATTGCCGGCCATCGCGGCTTGCTTAGACGCGTTAGAAGCAGACTCAGGAGATATGGGCTCAAGGAAAACCATGCTAGACCTCGAACCCACCCTGTGCTGTCATCGCGGACGTAAAAAAGGAAAAAGGACAAGAAGGCGCCTACAAGGGCAACTCTTCGCACGTTCCCAGCTGCAGTGTATTCTATCCCGAGCAATGCTGAGCCAAGTACGAACCCCGCGAGAACGTAGCCGAACGTGCCAAAGTTTAGGTATGCTTCGGCAATGAAGGAGTAGCCCATTCCGCCTCCGATTGCTGCCTCCGCCGGGTTTATCGTCGCGACCAACCATCTCGACGGAGTCCCTCGCTCAACCGTAGGGTGTAAGGACCAAAAAAGATTTGGAAAGATCGTTAGGGCTGAGAATAGGTAGCTGTTTCCAAGTTCGAAGTCCCGTTCTCGAGGAACCAGTTTCTCCGTGTAGGCAATGGTGTTCGCGGTTCCTCCCATCTCGAGCAATATGCTTCGAATCGGGCTGTCGAGCGAGCGGTATTTGTTGACAATTGAAGAGGCTTCTGTTCGTTCCCTGCCAGTGCTCTGTCGAAACTCCCTCACAAGCGGAAAAACGACTAAGAGAAGGACGGCCGATGCCGCGACGACAAAACGACGCGAAATGGGACGGACCGAGTGATGCCAGACCCAGCAGGCTGCGACGAGAGGAAGGGCCGACCATCCTCTATATCCGACGGCAAAAAGCACGAGAGAGTACGATACGATTAATCCAAGTGAGGTTCGACGCCATGTCGCAGTAGTCCTGCTTCCGGCGAGGACAAATAGGCAAGAGGGGATGAAGAAGGAAGAAAGCACCCGCCATGAACCATCAATTCCAGTTGATACTTCGGAAGAGTATAGTCCTGAGTAGCCATGACTCAAAGCGGTATCGAGCGAGCTGCGAAGGGAGATGAACGCCGGGAGCGCTGCGAGGGCTAGGATCGCGATCCCGGCGATTCTTGTAGCGTTCGCCGAGGTATCGATCGCTTTTGGCCCTTGAGCGAAAAAACGTTTTCCAAAGACGAGCCCTAGTGACATGCAGAAAACAACGAGTGTAACTGCTAGTACTGCCCGACTCTCGTCTCCTTCGGCGAGACCCTGTCCGAGTGGCGGCAAGGGGTGAGGGAGAAAGTAGGCGATAGAGCGCCCGGAGTTGAAGAGAAGCGTTCCAAAGAGGAACAACCCGGGAGCAGAGAGCGCGGTTATTCCAGCAGACCAAAGAGCAAGAAGCGAGAAGACATAGGCAAGAAGGGAAAGCCCGTGAATGTACCCTTGCGGTATCGCTTCGATCTGCGGTTGAAACGGCCCTGCCAGAACCGCGAAAGTAACAAGGGCTCCGGCAAAGCAAAAGAGCGGGATTGGGAATAGGGCCTTCGTTCCTGACGGCGCGTTTTTTGGTGTCGGCGCGTCGTTGAAACCTGCGCGGCTATTCACCATTGATGCGTTGCTTCCCATAGTACGAAGTTAATGCAGCCAAAGAAGCGGCGATGGAGAACTGGCTTTGACCAGCCAAGTCAGTAGCTTTCGCGGCAGAGACTTGGGTGGATGAAGAAAATAATGTTGTCGCCACTTGGGCCCACCTTTCCGGACCATCTTCGAGACTGAGAAACCGGACGAGGGGGGGGACGAAAACCACCTCGGGCGTGATGTTGGTTGAGAGCAGGCAGGGCTTGCCGGCGGCCTGGGCCTCAAGCGCAGCAAGCGGCAAACCCTCGTGAAGCGATGGCATTATAAACACATCGATAACGCCAGCGAGAATATCTGGGACATCCAAGCGGGACCCAACGAGGAGCACGCTGTTCTCAATGCCGAGGTGGCGCGCGAGGGCCGATAGAGAATCGCGCTGATCTCCCTCTCCAACAATCACCAAGAAGGCGTTTGGCTGGCTCTTGCGTATGTGAGCAAATGTCTTTATTAGGAAGCCTTGGTTCTTTTGGTGGGCAAGTCTTCCGACGGTGCCAAAAACAGCTGCTTCGTGAGGTAATCCAAGGCGTTCGCGAATCTTCAGGCGATTGCACTCTCGACTGGCAGCGGCAATAGGAGTGAAATCGATGCCGCACCTTAGAATTTCGACGCCCAGGCGTGCCCAGCGGGGACCGAAAAGCGACGCTGCGGCTTCAGAGCTAACCGCGATTCGTCCTGTGGCGAAACGTTTGATAAGTTTTTTCATCGCGGCAAGGTATAGGCGCCGCGGGGCAGTGCCTTGGGCTGAGATTTCATTGTGCGAGTGCGCTACTCTCACGGGGATTCCAGCCAGCGCAGAGAGAAGTAGGATCCAACCGGTGAAATGGTGCACGTGGCTGTGGATTATGTCGAATGGCCCATGCTGCCGAATGCACCGCAGGAAAGAGCGCGAAAAGCGCAACAAACCAGCTGAGACAGGAAGGTAATGGAGTTTCGCGCCGAGTGACGATAGCTCTTCGTCAAAGGCCCCGTGTTCGCCGCTCAAGAGTATGAAATCTTGCTTGATTCCGGATCGGCTAGCGGCTCGAGATAGATTCAGTAACCAGGTCTCTACCCCTCCAGGGTTTAGGCGGCCGAGTACATGCAAAATTCTATGCTGCGGGCGTTCGTTCATTGGGCGCTTGTCAAGGGGGAATCTGAAGGGACCTTATCTCGTGGGCGTCCAGTGAGGCAAGGGTCCGGTTCTAAGCCGTCGCTGGCCCCCGCCGACCGTGTCAAGGGTCGCCCTCGGCTGATCGCCCCTGGTTCGGGCATACTGACCGCCCGATCGAGACGAACGTCGCCAGGCGTTTCGGGGCCGGCGGCTTGAGCGCCTGGGTTGGCGTAGGTCCGCCACCCGGGGGACTGACGAACTGACGCACTCGTTGCCCGATTGTCGGGGGCCCGTGCGATACCCGTACCCCTGGCGAGAAGTTTTGGGGAAATGGCGGATGAGCGGCGGACTGGACCCATTTGAGATCGTCGACGTCTCGTCCTGGGCTCCGGTCGGTCCCGAGGTCCGCAGCAAGCGTGTGAAGGTCTGGGTGGACGACCCCGACGGGAATCGCTGGCTGCGAACGGAGCCGCTGACGCAACCGCCGAAGCCCAACGAGCCGGCGATTGAGGCATTTGCGCTGCGTTTGGCGAGAGCCGCCGGCTTGCGGGCTCCCGAGAGCTACTCCTGCGAGTGGGAGGACGGCGGTAGTCGTTTGAGGGGGCTGGTGGTGCGGTCCTTCACCGAGCGAGGGGACCAAATGCAGGACGGAGCAGGAATCGTGAAGGGAACGATCGATGGCTACGATCCAGCAGACAAGGCGGGACATACGATCGCCCGTGTAAGGGTCGCCTTGAAGGCCCTCGAGAAGAGGCCGGGAGCACAGGGCCTACGCGCTGCTTTCATGGATACGGTCTTCTTCGACGCGTGGATCGGAAACGGCGATCGGCACCCGGAGAACTGGGGGATCATTCGCCGAAGCGGCGGTGGGGTGGAGTTCACGCCCCTCTTTGACATGGCGGCTTGCCTGGGCGTCGAACTCGTGGATGGTTGCCTCTTGCTGGACCCCATCAATCGAACCGGCGAACGCCTTGGGCGGTACGTCGGCGATTGCCCGAGCGGCTTCGGTAACGGCAAGGACCTGATTGGCCAGTCTGAGGTCGTGGAACAGATTCGGCGCTGGCAAGGGTGGCGCGAGCGTGCGAAGGAGCTGCTGGTTCGCTTCGAGCGGCTCTGGGACGGGCCGATTTGGAGGTACTTCGACACCGTCCCTCCTTCGTGGTTCTCGGACGAGCGGCGGATCTTGGCGAAGGAGCTTTTGGGCCACCGGCTGGCGTGGCTGCGGAGCAAGGTATGAGCGGGCCATACGACAAGCTCTTCGTGATCTGGGCGGACCCGGATGGTCGACGCTCGGTCGTCGGTGAACTCTGGCGCGTACCGGAAGGTTTCGCTTTTGGTTACGACGTCGATCGCCTCGATGAAGCGCGGGACGCCGGCTTCCAGCTGTTGCCAGAGTTCCCGGCACTGCGTGGCACCGCGGACCCGTACGTCTCGGCGACGCTCTTTCATACGTTCAAGAACCGGCTTCCTGCTCCTGAGCGCTCCGACTCCCGCCAGACCCTGACCAGCTGGGGAGTCGTGTCCGACGACCCGATGGAGATCCTCGCCAAGAGCGGCGGCGTTCTCCTCACCGACAGCATCGAACTCGCGGAGCATCGGGCGGAGGACGACGACCTCTCGCGGCCATTGTCGTTCCGGCTATCGGGACAACGGCATGCCGCCTCGCGTGCTGACCTTCAGCCCGGCACAGAACTGCGACTCCGGCGAGATCCGGAGAATCCCCGAGACCCGTCCGCAACCATCCTGCTCACGTTGGGCGAGGTCCAGGTCGGGTGGGTTCCGAAGCAATACAGCCGGCTCATCGCTCGGCATCTTGACGATGGCGAGGACCTGACCGCGCATGTGGAGCGCCAGCTCCTGCTGCCCGAGGCGCGGGGGCGGGCCGTGGTGAAGATCGAGCGCCGGCCCGCGGAGCACCCGGTCCTCCGGGTAGCCGAGCCACCGGCCGGCGGACGTGCCGGTCCGAGGTAGTTGGTCGGGCGGGTCTCCAACCCTGAGGCGCGGCAGCACGCCCCCGGTCGAAGGCTTCCTCCTCTGCGAATCGCTTCGCATGCTCCCGCACGGCGACGGGAGGGATCGCGGTGCGCTCGGCGGCGTGGATGGCGGCAGGCGTTGTCTTCGCGCTCTTGAGCTGCGGGCGATCGACGGGAGAAGGCGGGGCGCCCCTGTCGCCGGGCGGGGCCGGAGGCGCCGTGACGCCGTCGACCTTCGCGCTCACCGTCGTCGCGGACGGCTTTCCGCTCCTCACCGACGTCCAGCCGGTGCCCGGCCAGCCGTCGCACCTGGCTGTGTCGGTCAACGGCGGCACGATCTCGTGGGTCTCGATGGACGACGGCAGCCGCGGGGAGATCCTGCGCATCCCGGAGATCGACGAATCGAAGGAGGGCATCCTCGGGTTCGCGTTCCACCCGGGCTTCCCCGGCGACGACCGCATCTTCGTCCACTACTCCGTCAGTGAATCGTCCCTGGATCTCACGCGGATCTCGTCCTTCCACGTTTCGCCCGGCATCCCTCTCGGCGTGGCGGACGACGAGACGGTCGTGCTGCAGCTCGATGGGGCCTTGCCGAACCACAACGGTGGCGCCATCGCGTTCGGGCCGGACGGGATGCTGTACGCTGCCTTCGGCGACGGCGGGACGGACGCGGCGCCCACCGCGCTGAGCCAGGATCCGCTCGAGCTGTGGGGCAAGGCCGTGCGGCTGGACATCGATCGAACGACTGGCACCTCGGCCTACGGCATCCCCCCGGGCAATCCCTTCGTTGGGCGGGCTGACCATCGGGAGGAGATCTTCGCGCTCGGTCTCCGCAACCCGTGGCGCATGTCGTTCGCACCGGATGGGGCGCTCCTGATCGGCGACGTGGGCGCCGACGGATGGGAGGAGCTCGACGTCGCCCGAGGCGGCGAGAACTTCGGCTGGAACGAGATGGAGGGCGCCGCCTGCTGGCCCCTTGGCGCCGCATGCAACGACGCGGGGATGACGCCGCCCCTCCACGCGTACGAACACGGCGACGCGGCCTGTATCACGGCCGGCCACGTCTACCAGGGCTCGGCGCTGCCGGCGCTAGACGGCCTCTACGTGTTCGCGGACTACGAGCGGGGCACGATCTGGGCGTTCGACCTGGAGGGCAGCGCGCCCCCGCGCGTCCTGCTCGAGAGCGAACGGCACCTGGTCACCATCGCCCGCGACGAGGCAGGGGAGCTCTACGTCGGCGACATCATTTCCGGCGAGATCCTCCGCCTGAGCGCCAAGGGCGCGGTGCCGGCACCGAAATGACCGTCCCGGCGGGCCTCAGGGCAGCGTGCCGCTGCGAGCTCGGAGAGGTAATGGCGACGCCCGGCCGTCGACGTGGCATGGATGGGGCCGATCTCCGCGGATAGAATAAGGGTTGAGCTCGGGGAGGACGCCGCCATGAGCAAGCACAAGCTGACCCTGATGGGGGAAGTGCCGGCGAGCTGCGGGTTCCGGCCCGGCTGCTCATAGAGGCGGTAGGCGAGCTCCTCGAGGGAGCTCGCCTGGCGACCCGCTTTGCCGTCGAAGGCGATAGCGTGCGCAAGGGGCCGCGTCCGGCGTGGCTCGACGCTGCCTGCGACATCCAGATCAAGTGCCTCACCGCAGGGTCGGCCGTGATCGCTCTGGAGGCTCCAACCGTGCGTGACGCGGACGGCGCTCGGTTTGGCCTAGGTGCGCAAGGCTCGCTCTTCGACGATGTCGATGGACTTTTCGGGGAGCAGACGGCGATCGACATCTTCGGAAATGTCCTTGCCTCCCTGGTCGAGGCAGCCCGGACGACGTCAAGGCCGATCGGCCCCTGCTCGATGTCTGCGCCAGGTTTGCCAGCGTATCGGGCGGTGGCTTCGAAGGGCTCCGGCTCGAGGGGCTAAAGAGGAGAAAAGACCCTCTCATCGTGACGAAGAAGGACGCCGCGCGGATAGAAGTCCTCCGAGACGAGACCCCGAGACCTCAGGCGGCGCGCGTTGCAGGCTTCCTCGATACGGTGTCGGTCTCTCGACCCGACGTAGTGCGGAAATTGACGGATGGCACCGGCATTCCGGGGCGATTGGAGGCGCACGACGTCGAAGCACTGCGCTCTCTCCTCGGCAAGGAGGTCGTCGTTTCCGGGATGGCTCACTACCGCCCCTCGGGGCGCCTACTCCTGTTGGACGTTGAAGATCTCCGGCTTGCTCGCCCCGAAGACCGAGTCTTCCGTGCAGCTCCCACCGCAAGGAAGCGGAAGGTCGCGATCGCACCCGGGCCGCAGGAGGAGTCGTCCGGCGTCCCGTCGTTCTTCGACACGTGGCCCGGTGACGAATCCGACGAGGAGCTCCTCGCCGCGCTCCGAGCCATCGGATGAGCGACCGCCTGTTTCTCCTCGACACGAACGTCCTGCTCGCGCTCGTTCGTGGCAATGCCTTGGGCACGAATATCGACGCAAGGTTCGGGCTGAGGAACGGGAGGCAGCGCCACGCGATCAGCGTCGTCACCCATGGAGAGATCTGGGTGCTCGCGCGACGAAACGAATGGGGCGCGAAGAAGAGAGAGCCCTTCAGAACGCCCTCGACGCTCTGGTCACCGTCGACGTCAATGTTTCCGAAGTGATCGAAGCCTACGTGGAGATCGACGTCTAATCGCAGGATCACGCGAGCGGATCGCGCAACATGGGCAAGAACGACATCTGGATCGCTGCATGCGCGAAGGCGTCCGGGGCGACCCTCCTCACCACGGACCGGGACTTCGATCGCCTCAACCCTCACTTGCTCTCGGTCGAGTACGTGGCTCCTGAGGCGTCGCTTCCGGGTACCTGACGCTACGTTGCAAAGGGCTCCTTTGCGGGCCATTTGCAACGCGGACGAGCGGTGGACGCGTGCCCGGCGGATGACGAGAAGGTCGTGCTGCAGCTCCATAGGGCCTTGCCGAACCACAACGGCGGCGCCGTCACGTTCGGGCCGGACGGGATGCTGTACGCCGCCTTCGGCGACGGAAGGACGGACAACGCGCCCACCGCGCTGAGCCAGGATCCGCTCCAGCTGTGGGGCAGGGTCGTGCGGGGCTGGACATCGATTTGACGATGGGCGCGTCGTACTACGACATCCCCCCGGGCAATCCCTTCATCGGGCGGGCAGGTCATCTGGAGGAGATCTTCGCGCTCGGTCTCAACCTCGCCCGAGGCCGCGAGAACTTCGGCTGGAACGAGATTGAGGGCGCCGCCTGCTGGCCCCTTGGCACCGCATGCGACGACGCAGGGATGATGCCGCCCCCGCTAAGCGTACGAGCACGGCGACGCGGCCTGCATCACGGGCGGCCACGTGTACCAGGGCTCGGCGCTGCCGGCGTTGGACGGCCTCTAGCTCCTTGAAGACCCGCCGCAATGCTGCTTGGTCGTTCCTTGTCCGGAAGCCCCGTCCGCAGTCCTGCCCGTTTTTCCCAAGGACCGCGACGGCGGTGCGCCCGCTAAGAAGAAGCCCGCCCCCAAGCGATTACAGGCACCCCGGGGGGAGCGCGGGCGAAAGGGTCACGGGGCCTCACCGGCCGAGGGGACGGCCATGGCCGAGCGGGCTCCCACGAAGTAGGGGCGCCTACCGCTTCACGTTAACCGGTCGGATCGATCCCAAGCAGTCAGGCTCGGGCTACCCGAAGACGACAAATCCGCTGACACCATGGGCGACTCGAGCGCCTGCGCATGGGGCCTACAGCCGGGAAGCCCGAGTCCGTGCGGCCAGCCGCACGACTTTCTCCACTGCACGGAGTTTCCGAAAGACCCCACGCCTCGTGCGGAAGCGCTCGAGCGACCTCCGATATTTGAGGAAATACATGAAGGTCTCCGCGAAGTCCTCCTTCGGAAGGGTTGCGGCGTAGTCACTGACGAAGGAAGCCCGATCCGGATCGACGTGGAGCGGCGCCGCGTTGTACGGGGCGCCGAAGGCTTCTCGAAACCACGGGCCATCGACGAAGCGCCTGTCGAGCCAGTACCAGGCGTGCGCGAACTCGTGGCGGATCACATCGGTCAGTGTGGCACCTGGGGAGTAGGCCTGGGTTGGGGCGTCGAAGGGGATGTAGATGACGCCCGGCTTGAAGCCGACCTGCTCATGCAACCAGGTCGGGCCGTTGTCATAGACCCAGCCGGCCTCGTTCGACCACCCGCTCGGCCAGGCGGTCAAAGCGCATTCGATGCGATCCAGGTAGTGGCCGTCGACCAACAGACCGACGTCGGCCAAGTCGCTTCGAGCCTTGTTGAACGCATCCGCGATGGATTCCGTAGAGAGGAACCGCCTCATGATCACCCGAGGGTTCAACCGCGGAACCCCTTGCGAAGGAGATACGCGCCACCCGTGGCAAGCGCCCCTCCCGCGGTCGCCGCGGTGAAGCCTGGCGCCGAAGCGACGACGATGCCTGCCACTGCTGCCGCTCCAAGGGCGGCCGCACCGACCTTCTCCAGCGGGGTCATTCGCGCCCAACGGTCTTTCGTGCGCTCAATGAACCTCCTGCTTGGTTTCTCCACTTGCACCTCCTCCCAAACCTTGTAGACGCCAGTTGTACAGGTAGGCTTACGGTTCTACAAGAATCGGTCGCTTCCGGGCTAGCGAGCGCCCCTCCACTGTGCCGAGCCGAGCAGCTACAGGCAGGTGTCAGACGACAAACACGGGCAGTTTTCTTCACCCGTCCGGCGTCACGGAGTACGGTCAGGCACGTCGACTTCTTTAGGTTCATCGGCCGCGGTTTCTTTTGATTGGCCTTCAGCTCTCCCGGGGGGGCGCTGCTCGGATGAAGCTTGGCCTCCCACGGATTACAGCCCCTCTGTGCCGGCATGCTCCACCTCCTTGACCAGGTAGATTCGGCCATCCAGGTGCTCTCGGGCACGGAGACCGTAAACGCTCATTTCGCCGAGGATCGGAGGTGGCTCGAGGAGCGTCGAGCGATATGGTCGGGGCGTCGTTGGCGCGTCGGTGTCCTCGGGATAACGAGCACCGGAAAATCGACGCTGATCAACGCCCTCCTCGGCGGCCCATACCTTCCTGCGAGGGTGCGACCGAGTTCGAACACGCTGATCGCCTGTTCCAACGGATCGAACCTCGAGGCGACGATCGTCTATGAGGACGGCAGGACCGAGCGGGTCCCCGCAGACAGGCTATCCGATCGCCTCGAGGAGCTGGGGGACGAGGGACGCAATCCGGAAAACCGTGAGGGCGTGAAGGAGATCTCCGTCACTTCGCCCGCCTTCCTCCTCGAGACCGGCGTCGTCCTCGTGGACAGCCCTGGGCTCGACGCCTGGAACCTCGAGCGGCACGAAGAAATCAGCCTCCGGTTCCTCCTCCCGACCCTAGACGTGGTCCTCTTTCTGACCACTGCGAAGGCCAACTCCGACGGAAGGATCGCCGGATACTTGTCGATGGTCGGGCAGGCGGACAAGCCACTGATCCTCGTCCAGAACATGGCGGACACGATCGAGCCTAAGCTGGGCAAGGGCGGGATCGTGGAGAAGGATCGGAGCACCGTCGCCCGTGAGCTCCTCGATCGATGTGAGCAGCTCGCCCGCTCCTGCGCCGATGTTCCCACCAGTCTTGCGGTACTCCAGGTTTCGGCTCGGTGGGCGCTCGATGGAGACCTCGGGGCGTCGAATATCCCAAAGCTGGTGGAGACGATTGGAAGATCGCTGAGCCTGATACGTCCCCGCATGGAGAGGAGTCGGCAGACCCAGCTCCATCGGCATCTCTTGCAGATCAGAACGCGGGTCCAAGCCGAGGGCGCAATCGACACGTGCTTTGAGGAAGATTCGGCGAGGGTCAAGGGATCGCGGAAGGCACTCGCTCGGCTCAAGAAACGGGTTGAAGAAGCGGCCAGGCGCTCGTTCTATGCCCCGACCCGAGCTGCGGCGGGTTTTCGGCGTAGCATCCAAAAGCTGGGGCCACGCGACGAAGCGGAAGCACGTGAACTGAGAGGCTCGCTCCTGTCGTGGTGGAGAGGCCTCCTCGATCCCCTGAACCTGAAAGTAGCGCGGCTTCAGGCGGAACTGGTTTCGATCGCCGCCGCTATGAACCTTCGAGAGGAGGATTATGTGATCGCCTCGTCAACGACCTTTGGCGACCGGCCTTCTCTTCGCGTGAAGGTAGACAGCGTCGAGCGGTCGGCCTTCTTCAAACAGAAAACCCGCTGGGGAAGTGTGAAGAGGTTCTTTCGCATTGGGGGATACCAGGAGCGGGTCTGGACCGAGCGCAAGCTCCGCGTAGATGAATTCGTGGCCGACGCCTGCTCGGTGATCGATCAGGGAAAGGTACTTCTCAAAAAGGAAGTCCATAGAGTAGGAGACGAGTTCTCGAAGCTCCTCCTTCGGTTGGAATCCGAAGTCGAGAGAATGGAGCAGGGGCTCGATAACCGGAAAAAACACCGGCTCTCACCCCAGGACCGGGAGAAAATCGTCGGGACGCTCTCGGCCCTCGTCGCCTCGGCATCGGGCGTTGAGGGCGCTATAGACAATTCGACGCCCGTCGCCATGAGGTCCGAAAGCCTTTCGTATTCCGACGACGAGGTCGAGTTCGAAGCGTGCCCCGTCACCGTCGCCGGTCAGCGGCTTGCCTACGCCCTCGCCGCTACCCGGTTCAGATCGGCCCGTGATGCTTGCCTAGAGCGAATCGGCAAGCGTCAGTCCTCGCGAATCGCGATCTGGGGCTGGGACGGAGAGCGAATCGAGCAGTTCCTCATGCGGTTCTTTCCTGAGCTTTCCGGGCGGACGATCGAGCGGAGCACCGTCAAGGTGAAGGGCTCTGGGCTTCCGTTTCGAGAGGTCATGGTCATCGACGCTTTGACCGAGACCGAGGACGTCGAGACTTTTTTCATGAAACCCGCAGCGATCTTCGCGCTGCTGGATGTGGAGCAGCCGGGCTCGACCGAAAGTCAGCTTCACAGCTCTCCGCTGCCGCATCTTGGGAACGCGGCGCTCATACCAGTGATCCAGTCGACTAGAGGCGTGGCCCCGCCCGATCTCCGGATGCGTGGAGAGGCAGGCACCTTCGTGTCGTCGATGCTGGAACTGAAGGGGGTCCTGGACCGAGCGGATCTCCGCCCCGTCGGCGCACTCGCAAATGATGACGATATCTCCGTGTCGGTGTTCGTCGACGCCATCCTCGTAGATCGACCGGGCCGATTCTTGGCGCAGCGGGACGAGGTCGACTGGATCAAAGGCATGTCCGGGCTGGGGGCAGGCGCGTGGCTGCTCGAGAAGGCGTTCAGGCAGTGGAGATTCGAAGTAGGAGACAGTGGAGCATGATCGAGCGGATCCGGTTGACGACCGACCAGGCGACGCGTGACGCACTTCAAGAACTGGAGAGCGAGCTCGCTCGTGTGCTCTCCGCCGGCTTTGAATGGACCAAGGAGTTCCGCGACGGGCTCGGAGAGGATCTCGAAAAGGCGACAGACGACACCCGCAGGGCGTTGGAGGAACGCGTCCAAAAGACAGAGGAAATAGTCCGGCAGTGCCACAAGGAGACGCTTGCTCAATTGATTGAGATCAGCCGACGGCAAGAGGCAATTGAAAATCTCCTGTCCCAACAGCGGGAGGCGATCGCGTGGTTGCAATTGCCCTGGTACCGGCGGCTCTTCGGAAGGAAGCCATGAATCGTAACGCACTTCTGGCCTTTCTTGGCGACGAACGGGTCGTCTGTGTACTTGCCCGCCACGTTGCGGGCGGGGGCTCCCTCGAGTCCCGGTACGCGGGGTTCTCCTCGCGCCTCTCCGCCGACCGCCTTGTGCTCCCCGTGTTCGGCGTACAGGGTGCGGGCAAGAGCACGCTCCTGAACGCCATAGCATTCGGGGAACCCGTCTTGCCCGTGGACGCGGACGAGACGACCGCGGTTCCGGTGGAGGTGGTCTACGCCGAATCCCCGTCCGACGAAGCCGAGGTCCATTTCCGCGATGGACGGATGGAGAAGGTGCCGAGGACCGAGGCGGCCCTTGGCCGTTACGGACACAACCTAAACAACCCGGGCAACGAACGAGGCATCGATCGGATCGTCGTCGAAACCGACGCGCGCTGGATGGCGGGAGGGTTGGTGCTCGTCGATTTGCCTGGGACCGGAAGCCTCACCGCAGCGAACGCCGAAACGACGAGGAAATACCTGGAAGAGGCGGTCGGTGTCATCTATCTGCTCAGGACGACTCCGCCGATGACGAGGAGCGAATCTGCAGCGGTAGCGGCGGCATGGAGTCAGACCCCCCTCGCGTTCTTCGTCCAAAACCGATGGACCGACGAAAGCGCCGAACACGCGGAAGAAGGCCGAACTGCGAACGTCCGGGCGCTCGTCCAGCTCGCCGAGCGCTACCGAGTCCCCTCCGATGGCGAACCGGGCGTGATCGTGGTGAACGCCTACGCCGCCTGGAAGTCCCGATTGTCGGACGACGGCGAGGGCAGACGCGGGTCCGGCATCGGGGACCTCGAGGCGACGCTCCTCTCGGCGTCCGATGGATGGAAGGAGTCCCTCGAGCGAGCTGTGCTGGCGGCCGCTGTCGCCGACGTCGACTCTGCCGCCGCGGCAGCAACGCAGAGTCTTCGCGACCTCACCTTCGAAGCTGCGGAGTTGGAGGTGCAGTTGGCTGAGGAGGAGGCTCGCTTCGAGAGGTATTTCGGCGGCCTGCACTCACGGGCGAAGGAGGTGCTCCGCAAGCTGGAGACGTTCGAATCTGAGCAGGGCGTATTTTTGGACGAGTGGGCGCGAACCACTCAGCGGGAGCTTCGCAACCGGATGCGGACGAAGATGCGGTCCGGGATTGTGGACGGACCGAGGCTCTCGCGCGCTCTCCGCGACGAGCAGACCGCCGCGTTGGACGATGCGTTCTCCCAGGTGCACGAGGCGCTCCATGCTCGGGTCGACGACGTAAGGCAGCAATTCGCAGGGGCCCTCGAATGGACCGCGGTGAGAGCCGGAACCGTACGAACGGTCTCCGTAGAGGAGCGCACCAAGCTGGAGAACCTCGCCCCTCACGTCGGCAGAGGTGCGCTCGGCATGGGCGGCGTCGCTCTCGGCGCGAAGCTCGGTGCCAAGATCGGCCTGAAGCTCGGCATCGCCGGGGGGCCGTGGGGGATGGCGATCGGCCTCGCCGGAGGCGCAGCCGTCGGAGCGCTCGGGGGCTTCGTGGGGGGGTGGCTGGGAAAGAAGGGGCGGGTCGCGGTGACCGAGTGGCGGGCGGGTAACATCGAGCCACAGGTCTTCGAGGCCATCGAAGACTTCGTGACCGGGACCGCGGATACCCTCCGCTCGGAGATCGCGAAGTGCATGGCCGCCCTCCGGCAGGAGATCGACGGCTGGCTCGGCACGCAGCAGGCATTCTACGCCGCAGAGCGTGAAATGCGGCTGAGGGTCGGCGGGATAAGCGCCGAAGAGAAACGCTCGCTCGCCGAAAAGCTCGAGGCCGACCTTGTCGTCCTCGGGAACGCGCGGAGTAGCCTCCTCGGCGACAGGGAGACGGCATGAGTCCCGGTGTGCACGAAGCCGTCGATGGACTCGCAGAGGTTTTTCGCTCCTTGGGCGAAAGCGAAAAGGAGGCGAACCTCTTCCTCCTCGCGGAGCGGCTGCGGGAGCCGCGCGCTTTCGTCGCCGTGGTGGGGGAGACATCCTCGGGGAAGTCGACGCTGATCAACTCCTTGTTCGGGCGCGCGCTCCTACCAGCGGGGGTCGGGCCGACCACCTCCACCGTCGTGCACGTCTCGTGCTCCGCGGGCAAGACGAGGTTCGCCGCGCTCCACCGGAATGGGACTCGCGAGAACCTCGACCAGGATGCGTTCCGCGAGCGGACCGAGCTAGTGGACGACCGCCTCCGACGGCTCGAGGTCGTGGCCGAGCCGCCGAACACGCAGCTCCTAGGCCTCCAAATCTTCGACACCCCCGGGTTCAACTCGGTGGTCGAGGCGCACGACGAAATCATGGGCCGATTTCTGCCCGAGTGCGATGCCGTCGTGCTGGTCGCCGGGTACCGGACGGGGTTCGGGCAGGCAGACCAGGATCTCGTTCAGCTGCTGCGAAATTGCATTCCCCCCGACGCGCCGGTCGTCCTCGTCATCAACCGCGCCCCTACGATAGAGGCCGAAGACCGACGAGTCGCCGAGATCGTCCGGAACGCTGCGGACACCCTGAGGCGGGATCCGATCGTGCGGTTGGTCGGATCGGCGCCGGCGCCGGAACTGCCGGAAACCGGCGCGCTGTGGGAAGAAGTCGTTCACATGGTCGCTGCCTCTGCGCGCGTCGAGGTTGTAAAACGCCGGCTGAACCAGGCGCTCCTTCAACTCTTCGATTACGTTGAAGGTGTGATCGACAGGCGGATCGGAGTCCTGAAACTGGGACTCGCGGACGAGCAGACGCGAACGGCGAACATCGCAGCGCTGATAGAGGCGCGAGATCGCTCGCTTGAGGCAGTCGTGCGGCTGGGCGAAAGGTTGAGATCCCGATCCGCCGGATTAATCAGGCGGCTGGCCTCCGAGACGGAAGCGAGCGCTGGCCGAGAGGTCGATGCGTCTGGAAAGTGGCTGGGGGCCGAGGATTGCGTTTCCTGGCTGGAAAACCACATCCTGCCGTTCGAGCAGCGACGTGCGGGCGAGCGGATCGAAGCGTTCATCGACGATGAGCTTCAGGTGCTCGATCGCGAGATTGACGGGATCGGCAACACGGCGGTCGCCCGGATCGAGCGTAGCGTCGATCTCCGATCGGCCGCTGCCGCAGAGCTTTCATTGAAGCTCGGCCAGACTCTCACCCGAAGGTTGGCCGGCGACGCCACCCACGCGTTCTTGCGCCGGATTGGAGGCGTCGGCGGCCAGGCAGCTGGGGCCGGGAATCTCGTCAAAATGCTCGTGAAGGGCGCCGGAGGGGTGTTCGGGAAGCGATTCGGGCGGGAGGTCTATGCCGGGATCGGACGGGCCTTCAACAAACAAAACGTTGGTCGGGCGCACGTAGTCCTTCAATTTGCGGTCGAAATCAGCAAGTTCGTCTACGACGCTAAGACGTGGCAGACCAAGCTCAAGGGCCGCCTGCATCAGGCCATGCAAGCCTGGGAGAACAAGGTCAGCGCCTTGCTGGATGAAGTGTTTTTTGACATCCTCGAGGCAAACGTAGACGGTATCCACGCCATCTACGACGATCTCATCCGGGAGCAGGGAAACCGGATTTGCGAAGACGCACGGCCTGCCGAGATCTCTCGCCTAGATCGGATGAGGTCCGACCTTCGGAGAGTTCGGCTAGAATTTGAATCGGAGCGAAAGGATGTTGCATGAATGACAAGGTCACCACGATTCAGCTTTCACCCAAGGAACTCTCCCGCGAAAAGCCGGCCACGGAGCCCACCGACGCACAGACCAAGCTCGTCCTCGCGACGGGTGCCGTCGAGCTCGCGAAGATGGTCGGCGATATTGCCCGAATCGAGCGGGAGGTAAATCTGGTCGAGAGGCAGAAGGCGGCGGAGATTGCGCGGCTCGAGGCGCAGGCCAAGGTCGAAATTGAGCTCCTGGTCCAGGAGCGGGCAGCGATGAAGACGCGCGGAGAAATCATCGTGACCATCATCCATGCGGTCGGAGACTTGCTCGAAAAGGAAGAAGATCGTGCGAACCGGGGCAGGGCAATCGATACGCTCGTCCGTCTGGTCGAAAAGGCGATGGAGGCTTGAGCGGTGTCGTCAACCTAGTTTACCTCGTACGTGAGGTCGTCGAGTTGATCCGAGCGCACCGGGTTGGCGAAGCCATTTCCCGGATGGAGCAGGCCGAGCGGAACCGGGACGCCGAGGATTTCCGGGCACGGCAAGCGGTGGTGCATGAGACTAATCGAGCCCTAGTCGAGGTAAAGGCAGGAAAGGAGGAAGTGCTGAACGCGATCCGGGCGCTGCCCCCGACCGAGCGCTTCGACGCGGAGCATGGCCTTCTCCTTATCATCGACCGAGTTTTCGATGAGGAGATCAACCGTCTCCGCATCAAGAAGCGGCAGCACTCGAGGCCACGGGGCCGGCAACCCGATGGCACAAGGGTGACTAAGCGATCGTCCCCCAGATGAGGGCACGTTCGGCGTTGGCTTGAGCTGCTTCGCACCTCGCCCACCTCGGGCCGCATTCGAGTGAGCTGGGGATCACTGACTCTCGGCTCGTCCCTCTAGAATCCCCTGCGGGGCGAATGATGGAGTCGATGATCCTCGAAGATAGAGTTCCTTGGGCCTCCATTCGATGCAGTCTGTACCTGGTGTGTGGCCTACGACTCGAAAGTGGCGACAAGCCGGAAGAGGCAGCGTGCTCCGGCTTTGCGGCGACTCATCATGTTTTCGTAGTTCTTGCTTCGTGAGCAGGTTCGTGGGGCATGGATGGCGAGCCTCATGCAAGTGCCTTGTGATCTTCAGCAGGGCGGCGGCGGTTCGAAGGAACTCGCTGGGTATCTTCGGCGAGCGAAGAACGAGTTCAGGAAGCCGGCGATCTTCGATGGGTAGAGTGTAGGGGTACCCCTCGCGTCACGACACAGCAGGTCCCGCGTGCGAGACCGACTTCTTGCAGCTTGCGTGTTCATCTGTAGTGCTGACGCCCCACACACGGCAATCGCAAATTTTTGGGTGGTGTTCGCTTTTTCGGGCGTCGTCGGGGCCGCCAAAGTGGTCTTGACCTCCCAGCGGGCCATTACTCGCCCTGACGAATGCGGTGGCGGTGGTCTGCAATCGCCTCGGCCACGGTGGCGTGATGGAGGCAGAAAGGTGGGGTGCTCGCTGCGAATGTGGGGAAAGAGGCGCATCCGAAAAAAGTTGCGAGGTGAATCCCTGCCAGTAAGTTGCCGGCTCAACTATTTCCTCACCTCAGGATGACCATGCCGGTTCGCTCCCTCCTCGCTGCCGCCTGGATCGCGGCGCTCGCGGTCGCTTGTGCCGACGCGCAGAATGAACCCTCTGCCCCGCCCGCCGGTGTGCCGCAGCCTCCCCGCCAGGTGGCGGCGGAGGCCGGCGTCCGCAGCGCCACCGTGAGCTGGTCGCCTCCGGCGTCGGACGGCGGAAGCCCGATCCTCCTCTACACCGTCGAGGCGAACCCCGGCGTCGCGAGCCAGTCCACGGCGGAGACGAGCATCCACTTCGTCGGCCTCGAGAACGGCACCACGTACTCGTTCACCGTGCGGGCGACGAACGAGGTGGGGACGAGCGAGGCGTCGGAGTCGTCGAACGGGATTTCGACGCCAAACCTGCCCTCCGCCCCGACGAACGTCCGCGCCACCGAGGGGAACCGGTCGGCTGCGGTCTCCTGGGATGCCCCGGCCTCGGACGGGGGGCGACCGATCGCCGGCTACGCGGTCTCGGTCGATCCGGCCGTCGCGGGCGCGCAGATCGCGTCGACGGGAGAGACGGCGACCGTGACGGGACTGACGAACGGCGAGAGCTACGTCTTTCGGGTGCGGGCGATCACCGAAGTGGGAGAGGGGCCCTCGAGCGACGCCTCCAACGCAATCGTGCCCAGCGGCGCGGACGAACCGCTTCCTGCGGGGACGTACGAGATGGTGATCCGCGTCGCGGCAGACGACGCGCTCGCTGCGCCAATCGGCGGCGTCACGGTGGAGCTGGCGCTTCCCGGGGGCGTGACGGCGGCTACGTCGGACTCGACGACGGGCGAGCTGGCGCCGGGAGTATTGGAGGCCGGTTCGGCGGTCCAAGGGATCCAGGTTTCGGCGGGCCGTTTCTCGACCGCGTCCCAGGCGCTGACGATGGTGCTCGCGGTGGCGCCGGAGAGCGTGTGGAGCGGGGAGCTGGCGAAGCTGCGCCTCGACGTCGCGCCCGGAGCGGCAGTCACGGCTGAGGAGCTGCGCGGTTCGCTGGCCACGTTCAGGGCCGTCGGATTGAACCCTGCTTCGAGGAGTACGGTGGATTTGACGAGCGGCATCCACATGTCGATGCAGGTGGCAGGCCGATGATCCTGTCACGAGGGATGGAGATGTCGTTGGTAGCGGGCAGGGGCCACGTGGCTCTTCTGGTTGGACTCTTCGCGCTCGGGCTCGGCTGCGGCGGACCCGATGATCTTCCGGTCCATTCGCCCTCCAGCTCGTACGACGCGCTCGATGCGATGCCAAAGGCGCCCCGCAAGACGCTGCCCTCCCGCAGCGAGTTCCAGAAGGGCTCGGTGCTGGTGAAGCTGGTGCCTTCGTCGGGCGCGTCCGCGGATTCCGAGGTGCTCGGTCTTGTTCGCCAGGTTTCAGGCGTCCGTTCGACCGAGCCCGTGTTCGCTGAAGCGAAGCCTCCATCGGGCGAAGCGATGGCCGAGGCTCCCGGCGGGCGCATGTACGAGGTGCCCGACCTCACCCGCTGGCACCGCGTCGACCTCGACGAGAGGCTGGTCGTCGAGGAGGCGCTCGCGGCGCTCGAGGTGATCCCCGGCGTTCGGGTCGCGGAGCCGGACTACCTTCGCAAGCCCTCGATCATCCCGGGGAGCGCCACCGATCCTTCGTTCGCGCAGCAGTGGCACCTGGGGGCGACGAACGTCCCGCAGGCCTGGGCGCACCTGCAGGGTCTCGGCCTCGAGCCTGGCGGCGACCGGGACGTGGTGGTGGCGGTGATCGACACCGGCGTCGATCTCACGCATCCCGACCTCGTCGCGAACCTCTGGACGAATCCGGCGGATCAGTCGCACGGCAAGGACGTGATCACGGGATCGAGCGTCCCGTCGGACGATCACGGGCACGGAACCCACGTCGCCGGGATCATCGCGGCGCAGGCGGCCAACGGCATCGGTGGAGTGGGCGTCGCCTACAACGTGCAGGTGATGGCGATCAAGGCAGCGCAGTACTCGGGCGTGCTGGCGTCTTCGCACATCGCGCAGGGGATCTACTACGCGGTCGCCAACGGCGCCGACGTGATCAACATGTCGTTCGGCGGCTACGGCAAGTCGAGCCTCGAGGAGGACGCGCTGGCGGTGGCGTTCGGGCAGGCCGTGCTGGTGGCGGCGGCAGGGAACGACGGGATGCCGAACGACGCGGCGTGCAACCCGCTTCGGTGGGGGGCGATGTATCCGGCCGCCTACGACTGGGTGCTCGGCGTGATGGCGTCGAATCCCACGCCGACGCCGAACGGCGACAGGCTCGCGTCGTTCTCGAACTACGACTGCATCCCTCGCGACTCGAAGGAGTACGAGGTGATGGCTCCCGGCGCGGGGATCTGGAGCACGCTGCCCGGTGGGCAGCACGCCGCGTGGTCGGGGACGTCGATGGCGACGCCAGTGGTGTCCGGCATCGCCGCGCTTGTGCGGACGAAGTTCAGCGACAAGGTGACGTATCCGTCGCGGTTCATCATGGGGCAGATCGCGTCGACGGGAGCGGCGGTGCAGGCCTACACGCCGCAGGTCCAGCCTCCGGTAGCCTTCAAGGCGCCCGACGCGCTGGCGGCGCTCACCTCGGTGCCGAAGCCTCGGCTTTCGTACCTGGAGAGCTGGCACTTCGACTCTGCTTCGATCGCCGCTGGGAACGACGGGAACGGGACGATCGACGCCGGGGAGACGATCGACCTCGCCGTCGTGATCCGGAACCACTGGGGGAAGGCGGACAATGTCTCGGTCCACCTGGAGGCGTGGGCGGACGGTGCGGTTGCGGCAGACCCGTACGTGACGATGATGACGGACACGGTGAGCTACGGATCGGTGGGCTCGTTCAACGCCAAGGATAACGGCCTTCAGCGCGATGCCGCTGGTGTAATCACCGGCGTATCCAGTCCCTTTCGTTTTTCCGTGGCCGCGAACGCCCCTAATGGTCACGTGATTCCGTTCCGGGTTACATTGACTGCAACCAACGGGTATGACCCGACCGACTTGTCGAGCTATGTTACCGAGTCTCGGTTCGAGTTGTCGGTTGTAAACGGCATTGAACTACCGCGAATCGTCGCTCATGATACGACGCTCACGTCCGATACGCTTTGGATCGTCCGACATCCGGTCCTCGTACCGCAGGGCGTTACATTGACCGTACTTCCTGGGACTACCGTAGAATTCGCGATCGGCGAAGCCGCTTCGCCATATTCGCAAGTCGAGCTTCCGTATATCCAGGTCGAGGGCACGTTTCTGGTCCAAGGAGTTGAAGGAAACCCCGCTGAAATGAAACCGAGTGACGCCGGGCCTCGATGTTGGACCTTTTCTGGATACACACCGCAATGCGTGGGCGTCCGGATCAAAAACTATGGAACAACCGAGCTCTCATACGCCAGGATCGTGAACCCGTTCGTAGGTCTAGAGGATAGCCCCATTTCTGGGTTTCCTGCATGGAAAGCCTCCGTCGACAGGATCGACCACTGTGAGTTCTTGTTGGAAAATTACTACACGTACCAAGGGTGGGGTATCGGTTCCAACGAGATCTCCGGCTCTAGATTCAATAGGCTCAAGCTGGATTACGACGCTCACGGAAGACTCGACTCTTCGAATGTCAGCGAGAGCTTGTTCGATGGGTTGTCTTATAGCTCCTGGTATCAGTCGATGCGGCTCGGGCACGTCGAGGATTCAGTGTTTTTAAATGGTCTTGATGTTGCTCTGATTACGAATTGGTCCGGGCTTGTCACGACCTCGCTGTCCCTTAATGCTTTCCTTAATGACTATAATGTGACTGACCCTGCTTCGTGGATGAAGCTGCGAGTGGCGTCAGACCCAGGCTCTTGCTCCTTCTTTGGGAGTTCGCCAGTTGACGCTCGTCAAAACTATTGGGCGACGACTTCGAACTTCTTTGTTGATTTGATGTTGGTGGATTTTTTCGACGATTTTAATTGTGCTGAAATTCAGTATCAGCCAATTCTTTTGTCTCCTCCGATTTCAACGTTCCCGTTCGTCGAAGGCGTAACTGTCGCGAACGGACAGGGGCTGGTAGTCCCTGTGGTAGGCTCCGAACCTGTCTCCTTCACAGTCACCTTCAACCGCGACATGGACACCACCGTGCAGCCGCAGGTCTCCTTCGGCCCGGCGGAGCCCTACACGGACTACGTCGTCACGGGCGCGTGGCAGTCGCCTCGCGTGTGGGTCGGCAGCTTCGAAGTCGGGCCGATGACCGGCGATGGGCAGCAGCTGATCCGCGTCGCTGGCGCTGTGGCGGCAGACGACCCATGGCTCGTCACCGGCAACGACAAAGGCCGTTTCCGCTTCGAGGTCCTCACGTCCGGATCGGCCGCGATGAACCTGCAGGCCACGGGCGGCGAGGGCTACGTCGACCTGATGTGGACCCAGGACGACTTCGACCTGCTCGCCGGCTTCAACCTCTACCGCGCCACGAGTCCCTCCGGCCCGTTCGCCCGGATCAACACCACGATCATCCCGGCGCAGGTCCGCACCTTCCGCGACACGAACGTCGGCCCCGGGACACCGTACTACTACCAGTTCGTCGTGGTGATGACGGACATGACGGAGTCGCAGCCGTCGAACGTAGCGCCGGCGACGCCTATCGACACCATCCCGCCGGTGATTTCACACGCGCCGGTTACCACCGCGCCGCCAGCGACGTCGCTGTCGCTCTCGGCGCAGGTGACGGACAACGTGGCGGTGCAGGCGGTGGAGCTCCACTTCCGCGCGATCGGTCAGGTGCCGTACGTGACGCGGCCCATGCTCCGCACCACGGGCAACACGTACACCGCCACGATCGAGGGCGCGGCGATGAGCTCGCCGGGCATCGAGTACTACCTCTCGGCCACCGACGGCGTGAGCATCGTGAACTCCGCGCGGCCCGAGTACCCCTACCAGGTGGCCGTGGTCGATCGGCCGGTGGTGAACGCCGTGACCCCGTCTACCGGGTCCGCCTCTGGCGGCACGAGCGTCACCATCGTCGGCACCAACTTCAAGCCGGGGGCTTCGGTGACCTTCGGCGGCGCGGTGGCGTCGAACGTCGTCGTGGTGAACGGCAACCAGATCACTTGCGTCACGCCCGCCCACTTCCCCGCGCCTGCGGACGTCGTGGTGTCCAACCCCGGTGGTCAGAGCGGCGCCCTCCTGCGTGGGTTCACGTTCGAGAGCGGCGTGGCGTCGCTGAGCCTTCCGGCGATTACCACCGGGCAGCACGCAATCGTGCGGATCCCGGTGAACGCGGCGAGCGTCGACGGCCTGGTGGCCGCGGATCTCGAGGTGATCTTCGATTCGACGGTGCTGGTCCCTAGGGGCGCATTCGCGGGGACGCTTACGCCCGGTTGGAGCATCGCCGCCAACATCGCCACCGCGGGCCGGATCGGCGTCTCGATGGCGAGCTCCGGCGGCGGCGTGGTGGGGAGCGGTGTGCTGGTCCACCTCGAGTTCGAGGTGACGGGAGCGCCTGCGTCCTCCACGGCATTGACCCTCTCCTCGGTCGCGCTGAACGGCGGCGCAATCCCCTCGTCGACGGCGGCTGGATCGCTCGACGTGGAGGCAGTCTCCAGTGTTTCGGGAGCCGTCACCTACTGGAGCGCCGGAAGCGCGATCCCAGGCGTGGATCTCCAGCTCGCCGGCGACCGCCTCTACGCGGCGCAGACCAACGCGGCGGGCGCCTTCACGGTGCAGAACGTCGCGACGGGGGCCTACTCCTTGCGCCCCTCGAAGATCGGAGGCGACGCAGGGATCACGGCTTTCGACGCCTCGCTTGTCCTGCGGCACGCTGCGGGGATCTCGCTGCTCTCCGGAGCACAGGCCGTCGCCGCCGACGTGGACAAGTCGGGCGTCATCGACTCGATGGACGCCTACTACGTGCTGCAGCGGGCAGCGGGGCTCATCACCCTCCCGTTCCCGGGCGCTGGCGTGACGTGGGAGTTCACGCCGCCGGTGCGCAACTATTCGAGCGTGACGTCGAACCTCACGGGCCAGGACTTCGTCGGAATCCTCCTGGGCGACGTGAGCGGGAACTGGTCCGGCCAGGAGTCCACTGTCCTGGGCGGCGCTCCCGTGTCGTTGCGGGTGGTGGAGTGGCCCGCGCAGCAGGACGGGACCCTCACGGTTGTACTCCGGCTGTCGCCTGGTGCGGAGGATGCCTACAGCCTGGACGCCGTCCTCGATTTCGATCGGACGCTGGGTCGGATGAGCACGATGAAGATTGACGGGACGACGAGCGACTGGCTCGCGGCGTACAACTCGAGCCACCCCGGCCAAGTCCGGATTTCCCTGGCTGGCGCTGAGCCGCTCTCCTCCGAAGGCGTGATCATCACGATAACCTTCGAGATGTTCGGCGACTCGAGCGAGCTGGGCGTCGTCGTCAGCGACGCGAAGGTGAACGAGACCGTGCAGCCGGACGTCTCGTACGAGTCGACGCTCGGGGATGCGACCTTCGCGGCAAGGGTCGCCGCGGGGATCCTCGTGGCTTCGTCCACCGAGTTGGCTACGCACGACGTCGCCCCCGTGGTGGACGGTCTCGCGGCGCCCGACGGAGCCATAGACATCGAGGACGTGATGCTGCTCGTCTACCGCGCAGCGGGTCGGGATCCGACCATGCCAGGTGACCCATCGGCGACGCCGAGATGACAGGTGGGCCGTCGTGCCTGTCATCTCGGCTGGAGTCGCTGAGCCGCGAGCAGCGCGATCTTGCCTTCCGACGATCCGCGTGTCCCCACCTCCATGGCTCTTCCACGCAGTAAGCACCTCCCAACCCTTCTCGTCGCCCTCTCCGTCGTCATGGGCTGCGGATCCTCGAAGCCTGAGGCCGCGCCGGCGACGTTCGAGCCCATCTGGACCTATGACGCTCCCTGGCGCGTGGGAGGCGTCGCCGTGGGCGCGAATGGTGATGTGGTGGCAGCGGTGGCGCCGGGCGACGCGCCCTTCGAGGAGGGCGGCGGCGCCGTGATCTTCGACGAGGACGGCGAGCTGCTCGCCTCGGTGCCGATGGTCCTCCCCAAGGCCTGCGACGCCTGCACCCGCCTCCAGTTCTACCCCGGGTGCCGCTGGTGCGCACGGACGGCGGGATCTGGCTCGGCGACCTTTCGGGCAAACTCTTCCACCTATCGGCAGCAGGGCATGCCGAGCTGGTCCCGTCGCGCGATCCGGACGATCTCGGCCGCGGGATCGTCGGCCTCGGATCGGCCAAGGGTTGGACCGTCGCAGCGGTCGACGCAGGCGCGGGTCGGGTAGGGCTCTACGAGCTCGGCCCGTCAAGCCCCGTCGCTCTCACCGCTTTCGACCTGCCCTCGGGGCACGTCCACCTCGCTCTGCTCCCGTCTCGGCGGCAGGTGATCGCGGCCTCGAACGGTCTCGCCGTCGTCGGGAGCGACGGCATCACCATCCTGGTTGGTGGCGCGGTCCTGGTGGACGTCGACGAGGGCCCCGTCGCCGTCGCGAACGTGAGCAGCGTCACGAGCGTCGCGCTCTCCGCTGACGGCAGCCTGGCGTTCGTCGCCGACTCGGGCGGCTTGAAGGCCTTCGTGCTGCCGTAGGCCGAGGCAAAGCGGCCCATTCGCGTGGCGACGATCAGGGGGCGAAGCCGGCGAGGCCCGGCAGCAGGCGCGAACCGATCGTCACGAAGGTGCCGCCGGCGAAGACTGCGCCTCCGCTCACCGCCAGCGCATGAACAGGTGCGGTCGCATCCGGGTTCCAGCTCGTTGCCTTGCCGGCGCTGGCGTCGATCGCCGCGAGATTTTTTCGGTCCTGGCCGCCGATCTGGCCGAAGCTGCCCCCGGCGTAGACCGTCCCCCCGCTGACCGCGAGGGCGTAAATGGTGCCGTCCGCCCCCGGGTCCCAGGACGTCGCCTCTCCCGTGGTCACGTCGAGCGCCGCGAGGTTGCTGCGGCGCTGCCCACCGACGCTCGAGAACACGCCGCCGACGTACACCGTGTCGCCGTTCACCACGAGGGCGGAGACGAGGCCGTCTGCGGCCGGGTTCCAACTCGTCGCCGCGCCGGTCATCGCGTCGAGCGCGGCTACACCGCCGCGGCTCTGCCCGCCGATACTGTTGAATTCGCCGCCGACGTAGACCGTGCTGCCGCTGATCGCGATGGCCCGCACCGTACTGACGAGTCCCCCTGGGTTCCAGCCGGTCGCCTTGCCGGTGGCGGCGTCCACGGCCGCCAGGTCTTCGCGGTGTGAGGCGCCGATCCGCGTGAAACTGCCGGCGATGTAGACCGTGCCCCCGCCGACCGCGATGGTGCTGACACGGCCGTTCGCTCCCGGATTCCAGCTCGTCGCCTGGCCTGTGATCGGGTCGAGCGCGGCGAGGTAGCGTCGAGTCGTCCCACCGATGTTGGTGAACATGCCGCCGGCGTAAACCGCGCCCCCGCCGACGGCGAGGGCGGAGACGCTGTTGTCCGCCTCGGGGCTCCACCTCGTCAGCTCGCCCGTGAGCGTGTCGATCGCCGCGAGGTTGGCACGGCTCTCGCCGCCGAGACTGGAGAAGGCGCCCCCGGCGAATACCGTGCTCCCGCTCACCGCGAGGGTCCACACGCTGCCGTTCGCCCCGGGGTTCCAACTCTTCGCCTCGCCGGTGGTCGAGTCGAGCGCGGCAATCCGGCTGCGTGGTCCCCCATCGACCTCGGAGAAATCCCCCCCGACGTAGATCGTGTCGCCCGCCACTGCCAGAGCGCGGATCGCGCCGTACGTCCACGACCTCCAACCCCTCGGCTCGCCGGTAGCCGCGTCGAGGGCGGCGAGGTTTCCTCCGCCCTCCCCCGCGACGGTGGAGAAACCACCGCCCACGTAGATGGTCCCTGCGTCGAGCGCGAGGGCCTTGACGTGTCCGTCCGTCCTCGCATCCCAGCGCACCTCGGCGGTGCGCGCGTCGACCGCGGCGATGGAACGGGATGTGCCGATGTATATCGTCCCGGCGTCCGCCTCCAGGGACGTCACCTCGAAGTTCGTCCCCGGGTTCCAGCTCGTGACCCGCCCGGTGCCTGCATCGAGTGCGGCGAGGTTGCTGCGCATCGCGCCACTCACGTCGGAGAAGAAGCCGCCGACGAAGACCGTTCCCGCGCTCTCCGTGAGGACGTCGATAGGGCCATTCGCCTCCGCGCTCCAGATCGATCGGCCGGTCGTGATGTCCAACGCGCCGATGAGCGTTCGCATCGACCCGCCGATCCAGAGATGATTGCGCGCTACGAAGAAGAGCCGGTCTTCGATGACGGCCAGGTCGCGGAGGTAGCCCTCGACCACCGGGTTGAAGGTGGGGTCGATGGTTCCGTTGGCACGGATTCGCGCGATCCACGAGGTGGCGCTGCGGCCTGCGTCGAGGGAGCCGCCGATGTACCAGCCGCCCGCGCCGTCGGAGGTGGCTGCGGTCACATAGCGGTGCACGGTGGGCCAAGAAGCGTCGCGGGCGCCCGTCGCCGCGTCGACCGCGACGAAGTTACCCGTCTGCGGTCCCACGTAGGTGAAGTTCCCGCCGAAGTAGAGGGTGCCGTCGTGCTCCGCGGCGGCGCTCACGCTGCCGTTGGTGACCCAGACACTTCTCTGCGGAATCGAAGAGACGCCTCCCGCGCAGCTCGGGTAGCTGGGAGCCGGCGGCAGCAGGGAGCTCCACGTGGCAGCGCTCACGCCGTCCGAGACGCGCACGCTGATATCGACGGAGGCGTCGGCGCACGCCGGCGGGGCCCACGACAGCTCGCTCGTCGTCGACGTGTCGCTGGATGTGACGCCGATGCCATCCACCGTCCAGGAGAAGGAGAGTGCGTCGCCGTCCGGGTCCGACGCGGTCACCCGCAGCACCACGGGCGAACCGGACGAGAAGAAGTCGTCCGATAGGTAGGTCGAATCGATCACCGGTGCGGCGTTGGTGGAGCGGCCGACCGAGATCGTGACCTCACCGCTGGCGGTTCCGCCGTGCCCATCGGTGACGGCTACAGCGAGCGTGCAGAGGTCACCGAGCGGGCGCTGATGGGGCGAGAAGGTTGGGCCCACCGCCTTCGCGTCGCTGAAGGCGCCGGCGCAATCGGATGTCCAAGCGTAGGCGAGCGGATCACCGTCCGGGTCGCTCGCCGTCAGCGCGAGCCGGGTCGTCTCTCCGACGTTGACCGTCGCCGGCGTCGCAGTCACCTCCGTCACCACAGGCGCAGCGTTGGCGCCGATACCCCCGCTCCCGCCTGCACCTACATCTCCACTGCCCCCGCTCCCGCCTGCACCTCCATCTCCACGACCCCCGCTACCGCCCGCTCCACATTCACACGCGCCGAGCGTGCCGTCCTGCCCGCACCTCTGGAGGCCGGCGCGCCCGGCGCAGTCGCAGCCGATCGCCGTCCCCGGTGTGCAATGATCGGCGTCGTCGGATGCGGCGTCGCCGGAGGACCCGCAGCCTGCGAGAAGCAGAGAGAGGGCGAGAAGGGCGACGAGATTCATGCTGGCCTCGGTGGTGGGCGACGAGCGGACGGGCGCATACCTAACTTGGAGGGCGCGCGGGTCGCAACCTCACGGCCCAGGGCGGCGTCGTCGCAAGTGGGCGGCGGGCCGGATCACTTGGTCGACCATCCGGCCACGTCGGCGGAAGCGGTAGGCGTCACGGTAGGGCCGAGCGGATTTGGAGCCCCTCATTACCGAGCGACCGAGCTTCACAGACTGTCGTGCCGTCGCCCAGGTTCCTCACTGACCCCGACGGATGCGTTCTGCTTCGCGGGGCGCATACCATGGTCAGCCCGGCGTGGCGGGAGCCGGAGGGAGGAGAGATGCGCGCGGGGGCGTTGGTGGCGGCAGGTGCGCGGGGAAAAGAACCCGAGGCAAGTCGGAAGCGCTCGGCCGTTCGCGCGGCGGCCTCACGACGAAGGTCCACGCGGCCGTCTCCGAGCGAGGCGATCTGCTCCGCTACGTGCTGACGGGAGGGAAGTGAACGACATGGCAGGAAGCTCGGCCACGAAGCGGAGAGATTCCGCACGCCCCTGGAGCAAGTACACAGTGGTCGAGTGGACGAGAACGAGGAGGGGGTGGGAAACCTGCTGAAACACGCCCCTGTGACTCGGCCTGGGGAGCCAGAGTTGCACCTCCGGGCTCCCCCTCTCTATTCTGCTCCCAGTCTCCGATCCGAATACCTGCTGCAGGCGGTTCGCCAACGTCGTCCAGACGGACTCCTATCGGTGCGAGCGCAAGTACAGCTACTCCAGGACTCCGGAGAAGGCCCGCCGGTTCCTCGTCTGACGTGCCGTCGGGCGATGGTAGCCAAGCGATTCTGGTAGGATTTTCTGGTGCCTCGAAAACATGGACCCATCCACACCGATCTCTATCGCGGGCTGGGTCTTGCCCGAAGGTGAGACCGTCAAAGTGGTCCCTGCATCGAAACGGAGGTGCGGCGCGGTAGACGAAGAGTGGCCGTGCCTTCGTCCTCCGAGGCACCAGAACCTCGGCTGGAAATGGGAGGAGGTCTACGAGTGGTGCAAGGAAACCTTCGCCATCGTTGATGAGGATGGGACGACGTTGGCGATGTGGGCGAGCAAGAAAAGGGTCAACTGCCGCGAAGGGTTGTTCAATCGCTTGGATTATGTGGAGGTCCACCCGCAATGGCGGGGAACCGATTCGCCCCTTTGACCTTCGGACTCGCTGCGATGCGGGCGCTCGAGGTGGGGTGTGTAGGCATCGTCCTTCCATCGTTTCCCGAGACCGCTCACATTTTCGAGGAGATGGGGGCCGAGAGCCGCCTATCCCCGGTTGGAGGGTCGAGGAGGGTTTGGTACCCTTCGTGATCCCGCTCGAACTCCTGAAGGAAGCGGCGGAGGACGCTGATGAGTACCGCAAAGTATGACCAGGCTCGGGCTAGGCGCTCGGTTTTCGCCGCGGTGCGGAAGATGGATTCGTCCGTGCTGGTCAGTGCGACCCCTCCAGTCGGGAGGCGCGCAGACGCTGGAGCCCCGGTTCGCCAGGCGAGCATCGCCTATGCTCGATCGGTGATCGGGGGATTGCTGCCTGGAGACTCGTCTGTGAAGCGGCTGGCAGAAAAGCTCGACAGACTGCAAGACGTGGCGGAACGCGCCGTAACGCGAAGGCGGGTCAAGAAGGCATGAACGAAGCCCGGGAGATCTCTTCGAGGTCCCGTGCCGAGCTGGATTTGCCTCCGGAAGTGGAGGAGGCGCTGAAAGACGTTCAGGCCGAAATCGCAGGCGCCTACCGACAGGCTTTCGTTGAACTCATGAATGCGCTGAAGCAGCAGACCTCTGCGCTGGAACGAATCCAGACGACGTTGAACATCCTCGTTCAGCACGTTGCACCCCAGCTCGAAGGGAAAGAAAAACTTCCAGTCGCATTTCGTGTTTCCGAACCGGGCGGGGAAAGCGACCTCGCTTCTGCGTTGGTCGTCGCAGATCCCATCGGAGCTGGTTATACGCTGAGCCAAGCAGACATCGCGCGGGCTCTCGGGGTTCCCCAGACTGATATTTCGGTGTTGGCGCGCGCCTTTCGGCTCGCCGACGATGGCAAGTTTGCGGTCCGCGTCCGAAAGGGTGCGTCCCGCGAAATGGTCAATTACCACCCGCGTGCGATCGAGCGGATTCGAAAACTCGTCTTCGACCCGCCGCGGAGTCTCGGAAAGAACGAGCTGCGTGCCGTCGATCGCGCGCGGAGGCGTCTCTCGAGTTCGGGGATTTGACACGGCGCGATTTGCGGAAGCGACGGTGACGTCAACTCCCGAGCTTCAGCGAGGCTCGTCCGCACCGGCTGACCGCTCGCAGATAAGCCCCTCCGTTTCGGGAAAACCGCACTTCACGGAGGGTCATTCAGGCGATCAGATTCCCCTCAGGGTGCCGCCGCCATGGCAGGTCACCGACGCGCGCCGCCCGATTGGAGAGCCGAGCCCGCGTACTCGACCACGCCGTCGCAAAGCTGGTCGAGTTCGCGATTCGCGCGGCCGCTCAGCGAGAGGCCCGGGCGCGCCGCGAGCCCGGCGGCGATTAGCCGGATGCCGACGCCGCGGGGCGCCCCGAGCGCTTCGACCCGCTCCATGGCATCGACGAGGCGCTTCGGCTTGCCGGCAGCGAGCGCGTCCTCTATCTCGACGACGCGGTCCACCGGCGGCCCATTCTCGTCGAACACGTCACGCTTGCGCCGCAGGCCCGCGGCGACCACCTCGGGGCGCCAGACGGGGGGGACGAGCTGCCACATCGTCGGGTCGGGCTCCTCGTCGGGATCGTACGCGAGCAGGGCGGACGGCACCCGGAGGTCGGGCGGGACCGGGAGCGCACCGTCGGAGAGGCCCCACGCCGCCTTGAGGTTGAGGCCGCCGCCTCTGCTCTCGAGCCACCACTCGATGACCTGGCGGCGATCGTGGGGGAAGAGCAGACGGGCCTGCCGGAATGCCCATGCCATCGCGTCCCGCACGGCGGGATCCTCGCGCCGCTCTCTGAAGGCGACGTCGAGCGCCTCGGCCCTCGCCGATCTTCTCGTCCCGAGACTGGTTCCAGAGAGCCACGAGGATCGCGGTCCGATCCTTGTCGCTCAGCTTGCCGGCGAGCTCAGGCTCGATGGCGGCGCCGAGGGCGGGAATGGCGAGTGAGAGCGGGACGCCCGCGCCGAGGCCTCCATAGACCACGTCCGGGCCGATGAGCGCACCCGCCGAGGAGATGCCGAGCAGTCGCCTCGGGTCGAGGGGGATTCGATCGGGGTCGAACGCGAATAGGGGATCCTTCCCGGCCCGCGCCCTCCACTCGTGTTCGCAGAGTCGTTCATGGACCTCCTCGATCGGCGCAGAATCCGGGTCCGCGCCCAGCACCTCTCGCATGCGCGCGACGAGCTCCACCTCGGGGAGCAGGCGCAGCCATGGGCCTTCGGCGATGGCCTGCGCATCGGCCTGAACCCGACGCTCGGTCGCCACAGGCGGGAGGGCAGCAGGCTTCTCGTCTCGGCCAGTTTCGCGCAGGCGCGCTCCGAACGCCGACTCCAGTAGCGCTTTCGTCGCGTCGGCCCGGGGACGGGACGACGTGCGCACGACGATTCGGCGCCCCCGCACCTCGATCGCCGCGACGACGGTCCGGCGCCAGTCCGGGTGGACCGCGTTCCCCTCGCGCGTCTAGGTGAAGCGCCCGCCGCCATCGGCGAGCACGTTGGGCAGCGCAGCGATCGGCGTCTCGATGGGCCCAGCGTCCACTTCGAAGCGCGTCTGGACCTCGATCATTGGATCGCCGTCCGTGGTGAAGATCCCTTCCGGCCCGGCGCCCTCCGGTGCGGGGGGCTGCAAGGCACGATCGAGGAGGCGGAGCGACCGGTCGGGATCCGCGAGCGTCTTCGCGTCCTGCGGGCCCTCGGCGGCCAGGTGCGCATCGCGGATCCGCCGGGCGTCGCTCGGGCCGATCACCCGCTGCCACGCCACGGCCAACAGCCGCTCGTCTCCGAAGCGCATCGGCCGTCCGAGCAGGACGTCTCGGTATCCGGCGCTCCCGGCGATGCCTGCGTCATGGAGGACGATGCGCTCGTTGGTGAAGAGGTCGACTGCGCTCACCATCCCGGTGCGGGGCGAGGTGGCCTCGCTCTCGCCGACTCGACGCGCTGAAGGCGATCGCGAGACACGATCGCTACGACGATCTCGACTGGCGCTCGAGCGAACTCGAGATCCGGCGGGTCCAGCGGGAGCTCGAGGAGTTGGAGAAGGCTTCGGACGTGCTGCTCGCGCTGAGCCGGGATCTGGAGTCGGTGGAGAAGGAGCGCGCCGCCGTCGACGAGCGAAGGGTAAAGCTCGACAGGTCCCTCGGGCAGCTGGAAGAGGCGATCGACGGCCGCCGCTTGCAGCTCGAACAGGTCGAAGAGGTGACGGCCTCGGCAGACGCAGGGGTGCAGGCGCGGTTCCCGAGGCTCGCAGAGCTGGAGACGAGCAGCGCGACGAGCGGACCACTGACGCTGGAGAACGCGACCGCCCGCGAAAGGGCGCTGCGCACATGGCTGCAAGGCCGGATCGACGCCGACGGGTCGAAGCGCAGCCGGCTCTCCGAAAAGATCCTCGGCGCCATGGGCGACTTTCGGCGGGCGTATCCCCTCGAGACGCGGGAGGTGGACGCGGCGGTCGAAGCGGCGCCCGAGTACCGCCGCATGCTGGAGGCGCTGCGTGGCGACGACCTCCCCCGGTTCGAGCGCCGCTTTAAGGAGCTGCTGAACGAGAACACGATCCGCGAGATCGCGAACTTCCAGGCGCAGCTCCACCGGGAGCGGCGCGAGATTGAGGACCGGATCGCCTCGATCAATCGCTCGCTCCGCGGGACCGAGTTCAATCGCGGCCGGTACATCGAGCTGGTGACCGAGGGCACCACGGACGCCGAGGTCCGCGACTTCCAGCGCGACCTGCGAGCCTGTACGGAGAACACGCTCAGCGGCTCGCAGGACGACTCGTACTCCGAGGCGAAGTTCCTGCAGGTGAAGCGGATCATCGAGCGGTTCCGGGGTCGAGAGGGAAGCACCGAGATCGACCAGCGATGGACGCGAAAGGTGACCGACGTCCGCACCTGGTTCACGTTCTCGGCGTCGGAGCGCTGGCGCGAGGACGACCGCGAGCACGAGCACTACACCGACTCCGGTGGCAAATCCGGCGGGCAGAAGGAGAAGCTCGCGTACACGGTGCTGGCGGCGAGCCTGGCGTACCAGTTCGGCCTGGAGTGGGGCGAGCGTCGCTCGCGCTCGTTCCGGTTCGTGGTGATCGACGAGGCCTTCGGGCGCGGGTCCGACGAGTCGGCGACCTACGGGCTGGAGCTCTTCCAGCGTCTCAACCTGCAGCTCCTCGTCGTGACCCCGCTGCAGAAGCTCCACGTGATCGAGCCGTTCGTCGCCCACGTGGGCTACGTCGCGAACCCGGAGGGCGAACGGTCGACGCTGCGGAACTTCACGATCGAGGAGTACCGGGCGGAGAAGGCGCGGCGGACGGGATGACGACGTGGACGACCCCGACCCAGATCCTGGAGCGCCTGGAGCGTCTCTGGGCGCGCGGCGACCACCGCCAGCTTGGCCGCAATCGAATCCCGGTTGCAGCATGGATCTCCTCGGAGGAAGACGCACTTCGTGCCCTCGGTCGGACACGGGATGCTGGTCGATACCGCCGCCTCGCCGAAGAGATCCGCCGGCGTTTTCCGGGTGTAGACGAGTGGATCTCCAGGCGGGCACTCCAGGTGCTGGACCTCGCCGACCAGTGGCCGCGGCTACTCGAGGTGCTGCAGTGGTTCCTGGATCACCCGAGCCCGGGCGTGTACCGGCGACAGCTCGAGATCGAGGGCGTCGACACCAAGTTCATCGAGAACCATCGAAGGGTCCTTACCGAGCTTCTGCCCCTCGTGCTCCCTCCCGAGCACGTTCGTGACGACGCGGGCACGAGCTTCGACCGCCGCTTTGGCCTGCTCGAGAAGCCGGCGATGGTGCGGTTCCGGTTTCTGGACGAATCGCAGTACCTCCACGGGCTCTCGGATCTCGCGGCACGGGTCGATGAGCTCGCGAGGCTCGACCCGCCCGTGGACGAAGTGATCGTCACGGAGAACGAGGTGAACGCGCTCGCGCTACCGCCGAGGGCTCGCACCCTCGTGATCTTCGGCCAGGGCTATGCCAATGAGCGACTGTCCGAGTTGCGCTGGCTGGGCTCGCGAAGGCTGCGGTACTGGGGCGACATCGACACCCACGGCTTCACGATGCTCGATCGGTTTCGGGGGCACTTCCCCGACGCGGAATCGCTCCTCATGGATCGCGAGACGTTTCTCTCTCACCGCGCGATGTGGGTCATCGAGAGCGCGCCCAGCGCGGAGGGGTTGACGAAGTTGACGGCCCCGGAGGCCGCGCTCTTCGACGAACTGCATCGCGGTGTGCACGGCGATCGGATCCGCCTGGAGCAGGAGCGGATCGGCTTCGCCTGGGTGCGTCAGCGGCTCGGTCTGGCGAAGGACTGAGCGCCGACGGATGGAGTGTCAATGGGTGTCACATAGGGCGGGACTTCGGCGCGGCAAGACCCGGTCCGAACCATGGGCAGGGAGGTAATCGTGACGCCCCTCCGCCGACGTGGCATGGAAGTGGACGATCGATACGGTTAGAATGAGTATCTTGCTCGAGGAGGACGCCGCGCGGGTAGAAGTCCTCCAGGACGAGACCTTGAGACCTCTGGCGGCACGCGTTGCAGGCTTGCTCGATACGGTGTCGGCCTCTCGGCCCGACGTCGTGCTGAGATTGTCGGACGGCACTCGAATCCCGGGGAGATTGGAGGCGCATGATGTCGAAGCGCTGCGCTCACTCTTCGGCAAGGAAGTCGTCGTCTCTGGGATGGCTCACTACCGCCCTTCGGGGCGCCTGCTCCTGTTGGACGTCGAAGATCTGCGGGCAGCCCGCCCCGAGGACCAGATCTTCCGTACGGCTCCCATCGCGAGGAAGCGGAAGGTCACCATCGCTCCCGGGCCGCAGGAGGAGTTGTCCGGCGTCCCGGCGTTTTTCGGCATCTGGCCGGGTGATGAATCCGACGAGAACCTCCTGGCCGCGCTCCGAGCCATCGGATGAAACCGGCGTGCGTAGCCCTCGGGTACCAAGTGCTGCGGGACATCGGCTCCGCAGGAACTCACGTCGTGCGGTCCAGTTCCATCTCGCCTGCTGGCACGAGGATCGGGTCCACGCGTAAGGGGTTGGTGAGCGGGTGCATGAAGTACACCTTACCGGCCTCGAGCTTTCGGTCGGTGAAGATCCGCTCGAGCCCGCCCTCCTCATTGACTGCGTCGATCAGTCGCCTTCCCCACCCGTCGATCACGATCTTCTCGATACGGATGATGCGGGGGAAACCCGGTTGGCGGGATCCGACAGGTATTCGAGGAAGGCGATCGCTTGATCGAAGAACCTCCCAGCTTCTCGGCGGGCCTCGTCGAGGGTGAGCTTCTCGTGATCGCGGTCGAAGTGGACGAACGTGTTCCGCAGCTTCGTGATGTCCTTTGACCCTTCGGGTGCGATCCGAGCGGCGCCAACGTCCCGGCAGAACTCGGCGAGGCCCAATCCACCGCGCTCGAACTCGGCGGACACGAACTCGAGCATGTCGAGGAGCGTGCGCAAGCTGGACCGCGAGAGGGTCTCCTTCTTCCTGAGCAGACCATTTCTGCGGAAGTAGGCCTCCGGTGACTCGCGGAAGGCCGCCTGGCAGAGGAACCGCAAGCGGATCAGAGGGCCTCCGAGACCCCGCCGCCGTGGGAGAGGTAGTTGTCGTCCGAGCTCACCAGGGCGTCGACCCTGGATCCGAGCGCGGACAGTGAGCCATCGACCAGGATCGCGCGCCGGGCGCCGATCAGGAAGGAGCGGACGGTCTTCATCCTCGTAGGGATAGCCGACGCCCCTCCTGGTGGACCCGTTTCGCTTCAAGAGACCCTTGTCGGCGCGCGGGGCGGCCCACGAATCATGCGTTCGCGGCGGGCCTCGCCTCCAGCTGGCGGTAGCGGGAGAAGAAGTCGTTCGAGCCGCTCCGGACGATCTGGATCGACCGCATGAGGATCGCCTCGAAGCTCTCGGCGCTCTCGGCGAAGTTCTCGCAGGTCACGGCGAGCCCATAGGCGGAAAGGTGAAACTTGATCACCTTGTACCTGCCGTTGAGTTCGTTGGCGAGCTCGAGAGCCTCCGGCCGCTGCTCGCCGAAGTCCTCGCTCCACAGCTCGTAGATCGACACGAACTGGGTGTCGTCGTCGGGCAGTCCGACGAACATCTGGCTCCCTTCGTACCGGAAGCGGATGTCGCCGTCTGCGTCGAGGTCGGGACGGAAGCCGAGGTCCTGCAGTGCTTCGAGAATGACGTTCTTGCGGTCGTTGCTCATCGATCCTCCGAGGCCAAGGGTTCGATGGAGAAGACGCGCCTACACCCCTCGAACTTGCAGTCGATCAGCAGGAGCCGAGACCTGCGGTAGCCTTCGAGGGAGGGCCGGGTGGAGGCCTCTTTCGTCTCGGCTCTTGTTGGATCCTGCGACGCCGACTGTCAGCGAGAGCGGATCGGCGTTGTCTTGACGATGTACCGACGAGGAGGTCGACACGGCGCTTCTCACGAACGAGGAACTCTTGATGGAGCTGAACCGATTCGGCGCCTCGAGGGCGTCGAGATGCTGACTTTCCGAACGCCGCTCGCCGGGGAAAGGCGAGGCTCGATCACGATGGCGCCATCCTCAAACCTGATCGTCCCGCGACGTCTCAAGGGTCCGGCCCCGGACCTCGGCGCCGGCGGCTTGGACCTTCTCGAGCGCCTCAGGGACGATCGCCGAAAGCGTCGCAAGCGGATCCGGTGTCCACGCTGTGCATGGGAGCCCGGCGCGAACGCGCGTTGGGTCTGCCGGGACGGCTGCCGGCACACTTGGAACACTTTCGACACGGGCGGCCGATGCCCGAAGTGCACCTTTCAGTGGGAGATGACCGTCTGCCTGCGATGCCACCGCTGGTCCGCGCACGCCGACTGGTACGAGGACACGCCGGCCGGTGAGGGGCGCGCATGATGTGGTCGCCGCGTCCCTTCGTGCCGTCGCCCGAAGACGGGATCCCGATCGTCAAGGCTCGCGTCATCGCGAGCTTTCCCCACGACCTGGATGCCTTCACCCAGGGGCTGCACTGGGACGACGGCGTCCTCTACGAAGGAACGGGTCTCGATGGCCGCTCCTCGATACGCGCCGTCGAACTCGAAACGGGCGCGGTCCTGCGCCGTCGGGATCTGCCGCCGCCCGACTTCGGCGAGGGGATCGCGGTGCTGGGCTCGTCGATCTTTCAGCTCACCTGGACCTCCGGCGTCTGCCACGTCTACGACCGCGAGACGTGGGAGCCGAAGAAACGCCTCCATTACCGTGGGGAAGGGTGGGGCCTCACCCACGATGGCGCCCGCCTGGTAATGAGCAACGGAAGCCCGTTTCTGCGCTTTCGAGATCCCGAGACGTTCGCCGCCACCGAAACGCGCCTGGTCACCCACGACGGTCGACCGCTGTTCGGAATCAACGCGCTCTGCTGGGTGGAGGGAGAGGTGCTGGCAAACCTGTGGGGCAGTGACTTCATCGCGCGAATCGATCCGGCCACGGGGAGCGTGATCGGCTGGATCGATCTGCGCGGCCTTCTCTCCAATGAGGCGCGCCAAGGAACGGACGTCCTCAACGGTATCGCGTACGAGCCGAGCGCGCGCAGGCTGTTCGTGACGGGCAAGCTCTGGCCGCGGCTCTTCGAGATCGACGGGGCATGGCGCGGGTGAAAAGATTCGTTGAACCGGCTCCGCCCTCCAGGGAGTCGTGATCCGGCGATATCGTCGGTCGAGGGCCAACGAGCGCTCAGGTCGACTCGACCTCCGGCGCCCACCAGTCTGGCGGGGTGATCGCCCGCAGGTCGAAGTTGGGCCGAAGGTCGATCCGACCAGGCGATCTCGTAACAATGTCGATCGGATCCACCCGCTCGGGGACCAGTGTCTCGATCGACTTCCGATCGAGCACCACCTCGTAGACCCACTCGTCTCTGAGGCGACCGGTCTTGGGTTCTCGCCGCTGGGTGTACGCGGCGACGATCGCTTTCTCGAAGACGGGAGACGCGGCGAACGCTGCCGAAGCAAGCTGGAGCGCGAGGCCGGTCGCCAGGCGGGCGTAGTCGGCGTGCCGGTCTTTGCGCGTGCGATCGACCACTTTGATCGAGCCGTCACGAAGCACCCGCTCTCCCGTCTCGGGGATCACGTCTTCGACCTCCGGAAGATCGACGACCAGGTGAACGCGCCGCGCTTCCGGAATCTCGAAGCGGCACTCTGCCTCGAACGGAAAGTCGAGCAGGCTCAATTCGGAATCGAGCGCGACCTCGCTCGCCTCCCGCTCCCCCCGCAACAGCGCGCGCAAATTCGAGATCCGGGCATCATCCTCCTCGCGCCAGGCGTTGGCTGCGGCCGCTTCGCGCTCCCGGTGCCGCGCCACCGCCTCCCCGTGTGCGACTTGGACTTCACGCCTCCGGATTTCCCACGCAGGGCCGATTCTGCTGCGGACGAGCCGGTGAGCGTCCAGCGTTCGCCAGAGCCAGAGCACGGCGATCACCGCGGCGGTCGTCAGGGCCAGGACGAGACCCGCGGGCGTCGAGGATGCCATCCATGCGACCGCGCCTGCGACTGGGGGCAGCGCCGCGAGCGCCCACCTCTTTCCGAGCCGCACTTCCGATCTGGCTTTGGCGAGGAGCTCCTGCCGAAGCACCCGCATCTCACGCGCTTCATCGATCTCGCCGGGCCCGTCGAGGGTCGACACGTAAGGCCGCGGCTCGAGGGCCTCCTCGAAAGCGCGCCGCGGCGGGATCGTCGTCAAATTCCTCCATTGCTCGACGATCGATCGGCGCGCTGCCTCGTTGCGCTCAACGTAAGCTTCAGCGACTGCTACCCGCTCCTCTCGCTCCGCTCGTCTGCGCGCCGCCTCGATCGATCTCGCCGTGGGGCGATGGGCTGCCGGCTGCGCTCTCTTGGTGCTCGAGCGCTGTGACCAAGACAGGCCGGTGCCGGGAATCCCAAACGTCGTCCTCGTCCCTCGAGAGGACAAGTTCACGGTCCCACCTCTGCCGCCCATGCTGAGCGACATGCCGCTCTTGGAGAAGTTCACCCGCACACCTGGGGCCAGCCGAACCGAACGGCGAAAGCGAAGAGACATCGGTGGGGCTCCTTCTCGTGCGTTTGAGTTCGTGGGTCACCATCCTACTGTGCCTTCCGTCGGCAGCCGTAGAGTCCGACCAGTGGTGTCGGGACGACGGCGCGCACCGCCCTGCGGCTCGTCGAGTGCAGCACCGATCGGGCGGCGGCAAACTTCCGGTAGCGCTTTCGGTGTGGAACGATGGCCCGCTTTCCACCTCGAGGGGGTCTCAATGACCGGAAACGCGGCTTTTTCTTCCTCCGGCGATCCGCAGGCCGAACCGATCGAAGTCGAGTTCGACTGCCTCGGCGTCCTCACCTTTGCGCTGGAGCAGGCGGGCGTCCCGCTGGTGCCGAGCGTCCGGATCCGCAACCGATCGGATGTGAAGATCGAGCGGTCCAATCTCCGCGTTCGGCTGACGCCCGAGCTCGGCGACTGGATCGAGGTCCCGCTCTCGTCGTTGGAGGCCGGTGAGGAGGAGCAGCTCGGCCCGCTCCCCGTCTCCGCCCCGCCCGGCCATCTGCGCAAGGTAGTCGAGGCGGAGCGCGCGGCCCTCGAGTGGAACGTCGAGCGCGAGGGCGCCCGTCTGGCCGGCGGCACGCTCCCGGCCGAGATCCTGGCGTTCAACGAATGGCCCGGCGTCCGCGCGCCTCCGCACCTCCTCGCGTCGTTCGTGCTTCCCAACCACCCGGTGATCGCCCCGATCCTCGTGGGAGTTCGGGAAAGGTTCCTGGCGGCGACGGGGAGCGGCGATCTCGACGGCTACCAGCGCGGGGATCCGGCGCGGGTGCTCGCGATGGTGGAGGCGCTCTACGCGACACTGCAGTCGTACGAACTCTCGTACGTGGGCGTGCCCGCCAGCTTCGTGGAGGGCGGCCAGAAGATCCGCCTTCCTGACGCGGTCTTACGCGATCGAATGGGGTGCTGCCTGGACGTGACCGTCCTCGCCGCAGCCTGCCTCGAGCAAATGGGACTGAACCCTGTCCTGATCCTGGTCCGCGGCCATGCCTTTCCTGCGGTGTGGCTCGAGGACGATCGGTTCGGAGAGGGGATCGTCGAAGACGCTGCGCGCCTGCGCAATCGCATGGAGCTAGGGCACCTCGTCGCCTTCGACTCATCCGCAACGGTTTCGATGCCTCGCGTTTCATTCTCGGACGCCTTCACGGTCGCAAAGCGGCATTTGGCCGACGACGAAAAATTCAAAGCGGCGATCGACGTCGGAGCCGTGCGCCGCGAGTTCCGCCCGCTCCCATTGCGGCTGGAGAGCGGCGTGGACGCGCCCATCGTGGCCGGAGCCGCATCTGCAGAGCCGGCACAGGGTGCAGAGTTGGAGCGCCTCCGCGTCCTGGCAGCCGCGGCAGCAGCCGAGCGCGAGGCGCCGAGCGAGCAAGACGAGGCAGAGGCGCCCCCGGAGGACGCGGCCACTCGCTTTCAGCGGTGGAAGGAGAGGCTCCTCGATCTCTCCATGCGCAACCGGCTCCTCAACTTCCGGCCGGGCGCGAAGGGCGCGGTCCCGCTGGACACGCCCGACCTGGCCCGCTTCGAGGACCTGTTGGCAGGCGAGGGAGACTTCGAGATCCAGGGCACGACGAGGCTGGCCGACGACCCCAGGGATCACGAGTTCGTCCGCGCCCGCCGGGCTGACGACGCTGCACGCGAAGCGCTGCGGCGCGACCTCGAGCGGAAGATCCTCCACGCCCCTATCGCTCAGCCGGAGCTCGAGGCTCGCGCGCTGCACCTGGTGCGGACCGCCCGCACCGACCTCGAGGAGGGCGGCGCGAACACGCTGCATCTCGCGGTGGGTTTGTTGCGTTGGTTCGAGGAGCCAGGCGGACCCGAGCGGCTCGCGCCGCTGCTCCTCTATCCCGTCACGATGGCGTACGACAGGCTGCGACGTCAGGTGCGGCTGCGACGCTTGGCGGAGGAGCCGTTCCCGAACGTCACCCTGATCGAGAAGCTGCGACTCGAGTACGGCGTCGAGCTCCACACGCTCGCCAACCTGGAACCGGACGAGTCGGGCGTCGATGTGGAGCGGATGATCCGTGGCGTTCGCGAGGCCATCGCCCGCCAGAGCGGATGGGAGGTGCAGGACCGCGCGGCGATCGGGCTCTTCTCGTTCACGAAGTTCCTCATGTGGAAGGACCTGAAGGAGAACGAGGGGCGCTTCCTCGAGAACCCTGTAGTTCGGCACATCGCCGATCGGATCCCGGTCCTCGTAGACCAGCCGGACGTGGTCGACCCGAACGACATCGACCGGGAGATCCCGCCGGATCGTTTGCCGACCGTCCTCGACGCGGACTCCACGCAGCTCTCTGCGGTCGCCTCCGTCCTTCGCGGCCGCAGCTTCGTGGTGCAGGGGCCGCCAGGGACCGGGAAGTCGCAGACGATCGCCAACGTGATCGCCGCGGCGATGGGCGAGGGAAAGACCGTCCTCTTCGTCTCCGAGAAGATGGCCGCTCTCGAGGTCGTGCACCGCAGGCTGGAGGCGGTCGGGCTGGGTGACTTCTGCCTCGAGTTGCATAGCCACAAGTCGCAGAAGAAGGACGTGATCGCTTCGATATGCCGCGCCCTCGACCGGGCGGAGCGGTCGGACCCCGGCGCGTGGGCCGCAAGGTGCGCAGAGCTCGCCGAGATGCGCGCCAGGTTGGACGAGCACGTGGGGGCGCTACATCGCAAGCACCCGCTTGGCCGCACGTTCTTCGAAGCCAGCGCGAGGCTTCTCGAGCTCGAGGCCGTGGAGGACGCGAACATTTCGATCGAAGGCGTGGAGACCCTCGACGAGAGCGCGCTCCGGCAAGCCACGCAGGCGATCGAGGACCTGGCGGCGGCGAGCAGCGCCGTGGAGCCGATGGAGTCCAATCCGTTCCGGCTCTCGGACCTCGACGAGTGGACCGGCGCCGCCGAGAGCGCTTTGGCCTCGGCGTCGGCGGAAGGAGAGCGCGCGTTCGAGGTGGCGATCCGGGCGGACGCCGCGCTGGCCGGGGCGATGGAGATGCCGCCGCCCCGGACGCCGAAGGAGTCTCTGGCCCGGGCGGAGCTCGCCGCCGCTGCCGCCGACGGCATGGTCGCCGCAGCGGTCGGCGAACGCTGGCCGTCGATCGCGGCGGAGGGCGGGCGGTGGGTCGCCGACGCGCGGGCCGCCCGGGAAAAGCGTGCCGCTCTCGAGACGCGATGGAGGGGCGAGCTCTTCGAGCGGGATCTCGCCACCCTTCACGCCCGGTTCGTTCGATGGGCGGGTGCTTTCGTCCTCCTCCGTTGGCTCATGCTCTTCGGCGCCCGCCGGGAGCTGACGAAGGTCTCGCGCGCCAAGCTGGGCGACGCTTCATTCGTACGCGCCGACCTCGCCTCGGCGCTCGAGCTGCGGGAGGCGGAAGCCGATCTCGGCAAGCGGGCGCCCAGCCTCGAAGCGAGCTTGGAAGGGTGGGCCGCCGCCGACGGGGCGGACGCGCTCGAGGCGACGCTGCGCCGCGGGGAGCGGATCCACTTGGCGTTGGACGCGTTGCCTTCGGGGCAGGCCCACCTCGACGGGCTCGGTCGATCGAATCGGAAAACGCTGCGCACGCTCTCGACCCAGGCCACGGAAGCGCGCGCTGCCAGCACCGAGATCGCCTCGCGCCTCTCCGAACTCCTTCGCCTCTCCGGTGCTCCCGGTGACGAGACTGACGGCGCGGACGAAGCGTGGCTTTCGCTGTGCAGAGGCTGGCGCCAGGACCTGCGCCAGCTACGCGCGTACTGCCGCTACCGCAAGGCGGGCGCCGCAGTGGCGTCGGCTGGGTGGCAGCCTTGGTTCGCGGCCCACCGGGAGGGGCGACTCCTTGCGCGGGATCTTCCCGCGGCATTCGAGAAGAATTTCCTCGCTCGCTGGACCTCCGCGATCCGTGACGGCGACCCGGCGCTGCGGACCTTCGACGGCGCCGCCCACCACCGGCTGGTGGAGCGCTTCGCTGTGCTCGACCGCGAGCACCTGGACCTGTCGCGGGCGTGGATCGTCTCCCGGCTCGAAGGGCGGCTCCCGGGCGTCGGAGCGCGCCCCCTCGCGAACTCGGAGCCCGGCCTGCTCCGGCGCGAGCAGCAGAAGCGCGCGAGGCACCTGCCGGTCCGCAAGCTCCTGCAAGCGATCCCCACCCTCCTGCCGCGGCTCAAGCCCTGCCTGCTGATGAGCCCGTTGTCGGTGGCGCAGTACCTACCTGCGGATGCGCCACCCTTCGACCTCCTCGTCTTCGACGAGGCCTCACAGATCGGCACGCACGACGCCATCGGCGCGTTGGCACGCGGACGGCAGGTCGTCGTGGTCGGAGACTCGAAGCAGCTCCCTCCCACCTCCTTCTTTCAGAAGGCCGCCCGGGACGATGAGGCGCTCGACGAGAACGACGTCGTCGAGTTGGAGAGCGTCCTCGACGAGGCCGTGGCCAAGGGCCTCCCTCAGCAGATCCTGGGCTGGCACTACCGGAGCCGTCACGAGGCGCTGATCGACTTCAGCAACCGGCACTACTACGAGGGCCGCCTCAACGTCTTCCCCGCCGCGGCACAGCGGACCGAGGGGCTCGGCATCTCGTGGCACCACGTGCCGGACGGCGTCTACCTGGGTGGCAAGGAGGCGCGGACCAACCCGCGAGAGGCGGAGGCGTTGGTGGAGCACCTGGTGGCGGCGCTTCGTCGCCACCCCGCTGGGAGCCGCACCTTCGGTGTGGTGACGTTCAGCATGGCGCAGCGCTCCCTCGTCGAGGACCTGCTCGACGAGGCCCGCGTACGTCACCCCGAGATCGACGCGCACTTCGACGGGCCGGAGGGGGTGTTCGTCAAGAACCTCGAGAACGTGCAGGGCGACGAGCGGGACGAGATCTACTTCAGCATCTGCTATGCCGAGGACGAGGCGGGCAGGATGCGCATGCACTTCGGTCCGTTGAGCAACTCGGGGGGAGAGCGCCGGTTGAACGTGGCGATCACCCGTGCCCGCAGGAAGTTGAACGTGTTCTCGTCGATCACGTTCGATCGCATCGACACCTCCCGAACCGCCGCGCTCGGTGCACGGCACCTTCGGGCGTTCCTCGAGTTCGCCGCCCGCCACGGAGATTCGACCGGGCGCGCGCAGCCTCCGACGAAGGCCTTCGCGACCGCGTTCGAAGCGAGCGTCCACGACGCGCTGGTGGCTCGAGGCCACGAGGTCCACACCGCCGTCGGCTGCGGGAACTACCGCGTAGATCTCGCGATCGCCGATCCGAGCGCAGGGGGCACCTACGTCCTCGGCGTGGAGCTGGACGGACGGTCCTACGCATCGGGCGCCACCGCCCGCGATCGCGACCGCCTCCGCGGAGAGGTCCTCCGTTCGCTGGGCTGGCGTATGCACCGGATCTGGTCGGAAGACTGGTGGTTCGATCGCGAGCACGAGATGGCGCGGCTCGAGGAGGCGCTCGACGCTGCGAAGCGGGTGGCGGAGACCCCTGTGTCGTCACCCCCGGTAGCGTCCCCACCTGCAGTGCCGCCGATTCCGGCCGCACCGGCGACGCGGGCGCCCGAGACCGTCCGCCATGCTTCCGCGCCGGTTTCTATTCGACCGGAGTCACGACCGTTCAGCGGGGGCGGGCTTCAGCCTTACCGAACTACCCTGCTCCCACGCGTCACCGCCGATCTCTTCGCGGCAGATGGGGTGGTGCCCGCTCGCCGCTCGCTCGAGCACGTGGTGGGTTCGGAGGGCCCCATCCATGTCAACGCGCTCATGCGCCGTGTGCTCGAGCCGTTTGGTCTCGTGCGCCTGACTGCGCGACCTCGCGAGCGACTGGGCCTCCTGATCCGCGAACTCGCGCGGAGGGGAGCGATCGTCATTCGAGGAGACTTCGCGTGGCCGCCCTCCCTTCCGCCGGAAACGTACTCGGCCTGCCGGGGCACGGACGAGGCCGGCGCGTGGCGACCTGTCGACGAGATCGCGCCCGAAGAGATCGCGAATGGAATCGCGCTCGTGCTGAAGGACTGCCTCTCGATTCCGCGGGAGGATCTGCTCCGGGAGACGGCCCGGTCGTTCGGCGTTCAGCGACTCGGAGCGAACGTCGCCAGTTCGGTGGAGCAGGGGCTCGCGGTGCTGGTGGCGGCGGGACGCTGCGCGGTGGAGGGGGACCGGGTTGTCTTGCGTCGTTGAAGCCGCGGCTAGGCTGCCCTCCGATCTCTCTACGGATGCCGGGCCGCGACTTCGGCTCGAGGAGGGATATGACCTCGCCGCCTCGGCCAAGGTAGAGCCGGCCAAGCGGTCGCGGTGAATGCCGACGAAGGTGGACTTTGGGGTTAGCGAACGAACCTATGTTCTAGTTTTAGATCGAATCCTATAGTATGGATCCATGAAGAACGTCCTTGGTAAAGGCGAGGGTCCATTGACCACCCGGGCGGGGGTCTTCATCCCACAGCCGGGAGGCTATCGAATCTTCGAGCCGGCGCCCCTCCCGCCGATACCGCCACTCACGTTCGACGCCCGGTTCGTGCGCTTGCTGTCGGAGGCTGATCTGGCGCTCGGCGAGCTGGCCGGTGTGGTCCGCCAGCTCCCGAACCCCGACCTGTTCGTCGCCATGTACGTGCGCCAGGAGGCGGTCCTTTCGTCTCAGATCGAGGGTACCCAGGCGTCGCTGACGGACGTTCTCCAACTCGAGGCCGGGGAAGCCGACGGGGAGCCCGAGCGCCTGCTAGACGCGAAAGAGGTAGTCAACTACGTCGCCGCGATGAACCACGGGATAGCGCTTCTACAGCAGCTCCCCCTTTCGCTCCGCTTGATCAAGCAAATCCACGAGCGGCTGATGCAGGGTGTTCGGGGTGAGAACAAGCGGCCTGGGGAGTTCCGCAATGGCCAGGTCCACATCGGGCCCCTCCAAGGCGGCCTGTCCAGAGCGACCTTCGTGCCTCCGTCGCCCGACATGCTCGTACCGGCGCTAGACAACTTCGAGAAGTACCTCCACGACCGTGAGCTGCCCCATCTGCTTCACGCGGGCCTCTGCCATGCACAGTTCGAGACGATTCACCCGTTCTTCGACGGTAACGGGAGGATGGGGCGCCTGCTCATCACATTTCTGCTTTGCGAGCGAGAGGTCCTGACTCGGCCGCTTCTGTACTTGAGCCACTTCCTCAAGATGCATCGTGCCGAGTACTACGATCGCCTTCAGGCGATCCGAGTCGACGGCAACTGGGAAGGGTGGCTGAGCTTCTTTCTCCGAGGCGTGAAAGAGGTCGCTCATCGGGCGATCGAGACGGCTGGAGGGATCCTCGCGCTTCGTGAGCGGTACCGGGAAACGCTGGTAAAGGAGCGGTCACCCAACCTTGTCCGCGCATTCGACTTGCTGTTCGAGTCTCCCCTCCTTACCTCCCGGATGTTGCAATCGAGGATCGAGGTTTCGGCCATGACTGCGTTCAAGATCCTCGATCGCTTTGTCTCTCTTGGGATCCTCGCGGAGACGACCGGATTCAAGCGAAACCGTAGGTTCCTGTTCGCGCCGTACCTCGCGCTCTTCGAAGGGGCAGATTCCGACCCACGATCTATGGGCTGATGGATCCAGTCCTCTCCGGCCGCCAGGGAGCGAAAATGCGCAAACCGACGATCGTCGCCATGGGCGGCGGGGGCTTCAGCATGGAGCCGGAGAATCCGCTCCTCGACGACTACATCCTCGGGCTCGTGGGCGCGGCCCGGCCTCGGGTCTGCTTCGTGCCGACCGCCAGCGGCGATTCAGATGGGTACGTCGAGCGCTTCCGAGCTGCTTTCGACGGGCGTGGCGAGGCTTCCGTCCTCTCTCTCTTTCGGCGCTCGGTGGAGGACCTGGAGGCCTTCGTCCTCAGCCAGGACGTGGTGTACGTCGGCGGCGGCAACACGGCCAACCTGTTGGCGGTGTGGCGGGTCCACGGATTCGATCGGATCCTGCGGAAGGCCTGGGAAGCAGGCGTCATCCTGTGCGGCCTCTCCGCCGGCGGGCTGTGCTGGTTCGAGGGCGGCGTAACGGACTCCTTCGGCGCTGGACTCGCGCCGCTACGGGACGGGCTCGGCCTCCTCCCCGGCACCTTCTGCCCCCACTACGACGGCGAGGCGCTGCGCAGGCCCGTGTTCGAGCGGCTCGTCAGGACGGGCGAGCTTGCCGGCGGATGGGCCGCCGACGATGGCGTCGCACTGCACTTCGAGGGCACGGAGCTCGTGCGCGCGGTGTCGTCGAGGCCGGACGCCGCCGCGTTCCGGCTGGATCGGAGCGCGGATGGCACGCTCTCCGTGCGCGACGTTCGGCCGTTGTTCCTCGGGCGCGAGATCCGGTAGGCCTTCCGGTCAGTCGTCGAAGGTCGCGAAGAGCCCGACGCCACTCATGTCGGGGCTGACGACGAGCCTGCCGTCTCGCAGCGTTAGGAAGGAAAGTGAGCTCCCAACAGAGCCGGCGATCGCCTAGTGCGGCATCAATGCGGTCGATCGGTGTCTCGCGACTGTTAGCGCCCCACGTTAGCGGTTCCGGGTGACTTGGCCCCCCTTCAGGTAATATAGTGTCCTGTGAACTGTCTAACACATTGAGTCTCCAACGGAGGTGCACCCTATGAACCGCCACTGGCCTATCGTCGCTGCTCTTTTCTGTACAGTTTTTCTCGGCAGCTGCAGTAGGCGTCTGACTGACTTCACCCTGATCTCAACAAAAAACACAATGTTGACGGCTGATTCAGGGCGAGGCGATCGCGTGAAAGGAACCGATTGCGTGCCCGTTATAATTATCCCTTGGTTTGAGCCAAGTTTGAAAGGTGCGATCGATAAGGCTATCGAAAAGGCAGGCCCCGGCTATGACGCGTTGGTTGATGGCGTCGTTTACCGCCGACACGAATCGTTCCTCGTTGGACAGGAGTGCTGGGAGGTCGAGGGAACGCCCGTCGCTCGACGGGAAACAGCCGCAAGGTAGCAGGCGTGGTGATGTACAAAGGACCGCCAACGAGGCCCGGGTCTCCCGGCCGGATCGTTCTGGTGCGGCGAGGCTCCGAGGTTGACCTGAACAGAGCAGGTCAGAGCGGTGGCAGATCGCTCAAGGTGCCGTCCGTTGCCCACTTGTAGAAAGCGGAGTCTCCCCAGTGCTCGGGGGAGCTCCCGGAGTGCCGCCGAGGGGGGGTACCCTGCCAGAGATAGTACTCGTCCAGCTCTCTGTCGGCTGGACCAAAGGCCCGAGCAACCATGACGTACGGTTCTTCGAAGAAGACCGGGCGTCGCTCGAGCTTCCCCTTGATCGCAATCCACGTGCTCGTGGCGTCGACGTAGTGCCAGTTCCAATGCCTCAGGTGGCTGGCACGTAGAACCTCGGGAACTTCCGACGGCGTCCAATCCGCATGAGGGTCGTCGAACCAAAACGCAGTGTCGCCCTGGACGTCGTCTTCTAAGATGTCCATCTCCAGAGAATGAACGACGACTGCGCTCGAGCGGAGGCGTGCAACCGCTGCTCTCAGCCACGGTGAGTACATCGTAACGAGGACGGGAACGACGAGTTGATCAGCCTCCGAATAGAGGGCTTCGAGGATCTGAGCATGATGCAGAGCCTCCGCCAAGGCGAGCGGCTCGTACTTGTTGGCGCACTTCAGCTCGAGCAGATATCGCTCCCTTTCGCCGTTCCAGAGCACATCCGGCGTGAAGGAATATCCAAATGCGTCAAATGACTCTCGCTTGTTACTTTCGCGGCATTTGCGTAGCCATGTAGGTGCGCCAGCAATGGTTTTCGTGCGCTTGGGCCAAGAGTCAAAAATCGATTGAACGAGGCTTTCGGAGCGTCTCCTGTTTGGCAATGCTGTGATTTCTCTCCACTTGCGCACGCATCTCCTCCTGTGAGATCGCAAAAATTGGCTGGATCGAGCTATGTTCCGGTGATCAAATTCGAAAGGAAGTTGCCCTTTCCGACGAGGCGGCCACTCGCATCGCGCGTCTCGTTCGACTTGGGATTGAACGTTCCCTTGAGACGCCCACCTGCATCGCGCCCCTCGAGCTTTCCGCTCGAAGTGGCCCTGATCTTGCCAACTAGCCTTCCGCTTCGATCTCGAAGTTCCTGGTCTGCCATTGCAACTCCTTTGGGGTTGTTACTCGTCGACGGTGACGACGACGCGCATCGTCTCGTCCAACTCTTCATCGAGCACCTGGACCAGGAAGTATGGCGTGCCTGGCTTCTTCGAGACCGCCCATACGACGCCGTTTTCGAAGAAGATCATGTTTGCGGGGTGTCCGGAATCGTCCTTGACGATCAACACCTGCTTGACGCGTAGCTCCTTGCCGTCCGACATCTGCACTTTGGTGGCGAATGCGCGGCAAATCGGAAGCGGTGGGTCGAACGGCGTGACCGTCCCGCCCTCGTCGTTGCTGGAGGCATGGGCGGTCCAGATGCCCAAGAGGATGGGATCGAGACCGAGTCGCTTTACCGGCGTATCTCCAGCCTGGGCCGGGACCGCCGTTCCCACGATAAACAGGACGGCAAGAAGTGCCCCTCGGGCGTGGAGGTACTGCGGGATACGCTTTGACAGATTTCGCAATTTTCCACCTTCCCCTGCGATCCGGCGCGGTTCGGGAGAGTCAACTCGCGTCGAAAAGATCGAACTCTTAGAGTGAACATGTCGAGTCTGCTGGGAAGGGGTCGGGCGGTCAAATTTTCACATGGTGAGTTTATCTGATATACCAATTTGCGGGCGAGGTGGCATTGAGTTGCACACGGCGTTTTCGATACACATGCCGTGATGTGAATCGTCTCTAAGTCCCAAGCCTTGGCACAGGCGAAGGGGTCGGAGGCCGCTGTGGTCGGGCTCGATCGAAGCGTAGAAGGGGGCGCTCTCCGATCGCGACGACCAGCGATCGTTCCTCGGGCGCGAGAACCGGCAGGCCTTCCGGTCAGTCGTCGAAGGTCGCGAAGAGCCCGAGGCCACTCATGTCGGGGCTGACGACGAGCCTGCCGTCTCGCAGCGCGAGAAAGACCTTCAGGTTTCCCTGATCGAATGCCGTGGGTGGTGCGGGTTGGTTCGGAATGCGCACCCAGGCCGAGGTCTCCGGATCCAACTCGAACATCGAGTCGTGGCCCCCACAGTAGAAGCGCCCGCCGCCGTGGGCGACATGCATGGTGCCCATCGAAGGCTCTCCGGATCCGAACCTGGTCCAGACCGGGCTGGTCGGTCTGCGGCGGAGGACGCCATCCTTCGTCGCGGCGAGGATCCCTCCCTCGCCGTCGGGCGCGAACCCATAGACGTAGGGGCTGAAGAGGGCGGTTCGCGTCTGCATGCCCTCCAAGTCCCAGGTCCATGTCATGGAACCGTTCGCCAGCCTCATCGGCCACCAGCACGCGGCGAAGAGGTCGCCGTTGGAGATGCGGAGGAAATCGTAGCAGTACTGCAGCGACGGCTCCTGCACCCAATCGTCCGCACCGGGGGCCAACTTGTAGACCGGATAGCCGCTCGACGACTGCCTCGCCGCGAAGAGCGTTCCGTCCCCGGCGATCCCGAGCGCGATGGTCTGCCCACCCGAGTCCCCCTGGATCCAGGGAAGGGTCTCCGGGGGTCCGCCCTCGACAGGAAAGCGGAAGAAGCCGTTGAATTCGCCCGCCATGTAGAGATTGCCGCTCTTGTCCGTCGCGAGCGCGGCTGCCTTGGTATCGACGAGCCAGGGGTCGAGGTCGTCTCCGAAGCCCGACCAGGACCGAGCCTGCGGATCGAACCGGTACAGGTAGGAGTGTTCGGGCAGACGGAAGATCGTCCCGATCACGAGCGCGCCGTCGTCTGCCACGGCCGACGACTCGATCTCCACCCATGACGGCGGAAAGTCCTCGACGCCGATCGTCGTCCACGAGGAGTCGCTGTTTTGGGCGTGGTACACGCCCCCGTTGCCCAATGCGTAGATGCCGCCCGCCCCGTCTCCGACGACCGCCTGGAACGGCTCGGCGAACGGGGACATGACGCTGGCGGCGGTCGACATGGCCTCGTTCGGTCGACCGTAGCCTCGGGTCACGCGGCCCGGCTCGACCACGAGCGGCATCGCCCCTGGCACGACCAGGCGACCTTCGCCGTCGAACGCGACGCGGTAGGTCTCGGCGGTGAGCGGCGACACGGCAGTCGACCACCTGTCGTCCTCCAGCTTGAAGATCTCTCGATGGGAGGTGGCGACGACCTCGCCGTTCGGGCCGAACGCGATCTGCCTGGGGGGCGTCGCAGAGATGGGGAGCATGCCCGTGTCCGACCAGTCACCCCCGCTCGCCGACCGTGACATCACGACGGGGATGCTCCCTTTCGTCCCGCCGAGATACCAGGTGCCGTCTCCCGAGACGGACACCGTCGACGGCACGAGCCCTGGAGGGATCGCGATGACGTCGAAACTTCCCCCCGGAGTCCCTCGCCAGAGCCCGGGAGGGAAATCGATCGCCACGAGGAGCGCGCCATCGCTCGTCGCCTCGAGGCCGACGATCGTGCCGCCCTCGGTCAACGGTGAAGGGATCTTCTGGAAGCGCTTGGCGCCCGGCCCCAGCCGGTACAGCCCACCCCAGGCGCCGGCGATCAAGCTGCCGTCCGGAAGATCCGCGAGCTGCAAGATCTGGCCGGCATCGCCCAGGCCGTCGCTCACCCAGGTCCAGGCCTCCTCGATCGGTCGCCATCGAGCGACGCCGACGCCGGCCGGCGGCGACTGGACCCACAGCGTGCCGTCGCGATCTACCACGGGCGTCGGAGCCCAGCCGATGTAGCCGAATTGCCCTCCGATCCCCACGAATCCGCCGACCCTGGATTCGATCTCGCGCACCTCGATGGTCATCGACCCCGTCCGCGAGGGGTGGTCCTTGTCGGTCACGTGAATCGTGTACGTGCCGCTCTCGGTCGCCGTGAACACGGCAGCGGCAGGTACCGACAGGCCCGGCCTGCTCTCTTCGGTCGGCGTGAGCGTTCCGCCGGATGTCGACCACTCGGCCAGCACGGCGTTCTCGACCACGATGCGCTGCTGCGCTCCCGCGTCGATGATCACGTCACCGGGGAGCACACGAAGCGCGCTGCCGATTCCGACGTGCAACTTGGCGGTCGCTTGGCCGTAGGCGTTTATCGCGCGGAGGGTGAACGTCTCCACGTCCGGGAGATCGATCAGGGCCTGGACGCTCGTCGTCCCGGTGACATCCACTTCGCCTACATGAATCTCTTCCCCAAAATAGAGCTCGATCGGCTGCGATCCCGTCACCCTCCATGAGAGCGTTGCGAGCGAACCAATCGTGTAGGAATCGGCGTCGGCCTCGAAGCGCTCGATCACCGGCGGGCGATCCGCCGCGTTCTCGTAGGTGACGGTTCGAGAGATCTTCGTGACGCGGCCGTCCCTGTCCTCGGCGCCGATCTCGATGGTGTTCGCCCCTTCCTCCAGCGTCACCTCGAAGGAGAACGCGCCGTCCCGGACCTCGATCGTCTGCAGGTCTCGACGATTGAGCAGGTACCGGGTCTGCCGGAGCGGCACGTCGCTCTGGACGGTCCCCTCGACCACGAGCTCCTTGTCGACGAGGAGCGCACCTTCCTCTGGAGAGCTGATCGAGAGGATGGGGCCCCCACCACCGGTCCCGCCTCCGCCACCCGATCCGCCGGAGCCCGACTCTCCGCCTCCGCCCGCGTCGCCGCCAACGTCCCCCGGAGACGGCGACGAGCAGCCAGCCAGCAGGAAGGCCAAGACGACCCAACGACGCACGTACTCGTTCAAGGCTGTACCCCCGGGAAATTCACCTCAAGGAATGAGGTCACACACGATCGTACAGCGGCGGGGTCCTCGTGCGCAAACAGAGGGGTCGGTGGGTCAGGTGGAAACCTGCTCGCGGAGATACGCGTCCCGCCCATGGTCGATGGCAGGTGAACCCGGCGCTCGCGTCGGCGTCCTGTTTCAGGGGATTCGTCGACCCTCGAGGGCCGCTTCCGCTATAGGTTCGCCGGAGGAGGACTCGTCTTTGCGAATCTGGATCGACGCCGATGCCTGCCCGGGGCCCGTTCGGGAGATCGTCCTGCGTGCGTCCGCGCGGGTGCAGGTGCCGGTGGTCTTCGTCGCCAACAAGCCGCTCCATCTCCCTCCGTCGCCGCTCGTCTCCACGGTCCAGGTGGGCAAGGGCCTCGACGTCGCGGACATGCACATCGCCGCCGAGGCGCAGCCAGGCGATCTCGCCGTCACCCAGGACATCCCGCTGGCGGCGGCCCTCGTCGCCAAGGGCGTCGTCACCCTCGACCCGAGGGGCGAGACCTTCACCGAAGAGAGCGTCGGCGAGCGCCTCTCCGTTCGCGACTTCATGCACGAGCTCCGGGAGTCCGGCGTCGTCACCGGTGGCCCGAAGGGCTTCGCCGCCCAGGATCGCCAGCGGTTCGCGGCGAGCTTCGATCGGGAGCTCAGCCGGCTCGTCCGCACCGCGCCCCCGCCGCGGTAGTCGCTGCTCGCGCTTGGACGCGACCCGTCTTCCGCACCGGGTTGCGACGCCTGGCGCTCCCTTGCCTGGGCCGTCCCTCAGCCAGCGACCAGGCGGGCCAAGTCGCCCTCGATTTGTGTAGCCGGTCGAAACCTTCGCGTGAAGTTCGCATCCATCCGTGCTGTTGCAGGCCCAGCCGGCCTCGCGCTCGTCTGACGCGGGAACGGCTGGCCGGCGAATCCGTTACGACTCTCATCCCTGATCGAGGACCATCCGATGCTCCGCACCATCTCCAGACCACTCACCGCACTCTCCCTTTTTGCCATCGCCGCGGCCGCGTGCGCCAAGGATCCCACCGCCGGCAAGGAAGCCGCGGCGGTCGCCGAGGCCAAGGCCGTGAAGGCGGTTCCCTCGAGCGCAGAGAGCCTCGCCGTCTCGCCCGCCGCGTCCAAGATCGGCTTCGTCGGCGCAAAGGTGACGGCGCAGCACATCGGTGAGTTCAAGGACTTCACCGGGACCATCTCGATGGTCTCGGGCAAGATCGAGGGTGGGCAGGTGGAGTTCGAGGTGAAGCCCGGCTCCGTCGTGGTCGATGGCGGGCTCCCCAGGCTCGAAGGCCATCTCAAGTCCGCCGACTTCTTCGAGGTGGAGAAGCATCCGACCGCCCGCTTCGTCTCGACCGAGATCAAGGCAGGCAGCGACGCCGCCGGGATGACCCATACCGTGACGGGCAACCTCACCATGCGCGGCACGACCAGGAGCGTCACCTTCCCCGCCCGAATCGAGGTCGGGGACGAAGCGGTCGAGGCGAAGACCGAGTTCGGGATCAACCGCAAGGACTTCGGGATCGAGTACCCCGGCAAGCCGGACGACCTCATCAAGGAGAACGTCCTGATCCAGGTCGATTTGAAGGCGCCTCGAAAGAGCTGACGGACGGCTGGGGGGGCGCACCGCTCCTGTAGTCCAACCCGATGCCGTCCGCCGATCCCGGCCAGGGGGCGACGGCGGTCCTCCCTCCCAGGGCGTTCCCCCGGCAGGCTGCAACGCGCAGCTTGCCGGCACCGCCCGCGACCCCCACCACCGGGTGGTTCCATCGGCCCCGTTCCTCCTGGGACAAGCGGGCCGATGCCTCGCCTTCCGTGCGAGTTCCCAAGGGGGGGCTGGAGCGCGGGCGATGGGGGCGGAGCCGATCGAGCGTTGGAACCTCGCGGACCAGAGCCGAGCGGGTATCTTCACGATCTCCCTCGACTTCGAGCTCTTCTGGGGGGTCCGCGACGTGATCCCGCTGTCCCACTACGAGGATCGCTTGCGCGCGGTGCATCGGGCCGTGCCTCGCATGCTGGACCTGTTTCAGGAATACGGGATCCGCGCGACCTGGGCGACGGTGGGCTTCCTCTTCATGGAGAGCTTCGAGGAGCTCCACGCCCGAAGGCCGGCGCTGCTGCCAGCGTATCGAAACGCCGCGTTCTGCCCCTACCGTTACAGCGACGCCCCCGAAAGCCGGGAGCGGGCGATCCACTTCGCCCCGGAGCTGATCCAGCAAATCCTCGAGACCCCCGGGCAGGAGGTCGGGTCCCACACGCTCTCGCACTTCTACTGCCTCGAGGAGCCTCGATCGCTCGACGCGTTCCGCGCGGATCTCCGGGGCGCTCTCGACGTCGCGCGGGACAAGTTCGGCGTTCGGCTCAAGAGCCTGGTGTTCCCGCGCAACCAGTACTCCCCTGCGCACGCGAACGTCGCGGCCGAGCTGGGGTTCGTCGCCATCCGTGGAAATCCGGAGAGCTGGATGTACGTGGCGCGGGCGTGGGACGAGGCGGGGCGCGGCGCGCGCGGCGCCCGGCTCCTGGATGCGTACGTGCCGGTCGCCCGGGGCTTGTTGCACACGAAGGAGGCGCTGCGGGGGACGTGGCCGGTCGACCTCAAGGCGAGCCGCTTCTTGCGGGGCTACTCCCACGCCCTGCGTCACCTCGAGGCCTTGAAGGTCCGACGCATCCGTAGGGAGCTGCGGGCGGCTGCGCGTAGCAAACGATTTTACCATCTGTGGTGGCACCCTCACAACTTCGGCGCGCAGCTCGAGGAGAACCTCACGAACCTGCGCGCCATCCTGGAGACCTTCCAGGAGATGAAGGAGCGCTACGGCATGCAGAGCCTCTCGATGGCGGATGCCGCGGAGCAGATCCTCTCTTCGAACCGGGTGGAGGCAGCATGAGCGCGCAGAAGGTGGTCCTCCTCGCAGGCGACGTCGCGTCTACGCCGATCGTCTACGCCCGCCTGTCGAAGGAGATCCCGATCGAGCGGGTCCTCCTCGACGGACCGATGCCCCGCATGAACCTCGTGAAGCGGAGGATCAAGAAGCTCGGCTACCTCCGCACCGCGGGCCAGGTCGCGTTCTCGGCGGCGGTGGCTCCGCTCCTGCGGCGCACGGCGAAGGAGCGCATCGACGAGCTCCTGGCCGAGCTGGGGGACGCGCGGTTGCCGGAGAACCGGGTGACGCGCTTCGAGTCCGTGAACTCGAAGGCCTGCATCGACGCCCTCCGCGCGCTCGATCCGGACGTGGTGGTGGTCAACGGCACGCGGATCATCTCCCAAGAGGTCCTGGACTCCACCCGCGCGATCTTCATCAACATGCACGCGGGGCTCACGCCTCGTTACCGCGGCGTGCATGGTGCCTACTGGGCGCTCGCGGAAGGCCGGCCGGAGGACGCGGGCGTCACCGTCCACCTGGTGGACAAGGGCATCGACACCGGCGCCGTCCTGGCCCAGGCGCGCATCCAGCCCTCCGCGCGAGACAACTTCGCCACCTACCCGTTGCTGCAGCTCCAGGCTGGCCTGCCTCTCCTGTCGAAAGCGGTGCAGAACGCCCTGAAGGGCAACGTCGCCACGGTGCCGTCGATCGTCTCGGCGCCGTCCGCGCTGTGGCACCACCCCACCGTAGGGCAGTACCTCGTGAACCGCTTCGCCGGCCGCGCGAAGTAGCACGCGCAGCAACTCTCGCGCTGCGCGCTTGCGTGCCGTGCCACGCCTGGACCTCGGATTGCCATTCCGCTGCTTGCCTGCGTGTTCGTGGCCGAGCGCTCGGGCGACACCAGGAAACCTTGCGGTTCGCTCTCGGATCGGTGAAATCGGGGCTCGCGGCGTGACGGGGCTTCGTGGGGCCTTAATGGCCTCGCGGGCGTCCGCCCGTGTGCCTCGAGGATCACCGCATGTTGAATGACTTCAAGAAGTTCATCCTGCGCGGGAATGTGCTGGACCTCGCCGTCGCGGTCGTCATCGGAGCGGCCTTCGGCGCAGTGGTGAAGGCGCTGGTGGACGACGTGATCATGCCGCCGCTGGGCCTGCTCGTCGGCAAGGTGGACTTCTCCAACCTCTTCGTCGTCCTGAAGCAGGGGAGCCCGCTGGGACCTTACGCAACCCTCGCGGACGCCAACGCTGCCGGCGCGGTTACGCTGCGGTACGGGCTCTTCGTGAACGCGGTGGTGGCGTTCCTGATCATCTCGGCGGCTGTGTTCATGGTGGTGCGGACGGTCGGGAAGCTCCTTCCCGCGCCTGCCGCCGTGCCTGCTCCGGAGCAGCAGGATTGTCCCTACTGCGCCTCGAAGATCGCGAAGGCCGCGGTCCGCTGCCCGTACTGCACGTCCTCTCTGGCGTAGAGGTCCTTTCGCATGCTTTCAAAGTGTTTCGGGATGAGCACGATTGGAGGCTGTCCGCCTCCCCGAACCGACGACGCAGGTGTTGAGTCGCTCCTTCACTCGTTGTAAGGATTCGTGTTCATGCCGGCCGCGACCGCGCCTGCGATGGCGACGGGAGCCCTCCGGAGCAGCAGGCAAGGGGGAACGTGATGAGACGGATCAGTCGGCTTTTTCTGGTGGCGATGGCGATGCCCTCAGTTGTGGCCCTTGCGTGCGGCGACGCGGGGAACGGGGCCAGCGGCACCGGTGGGTCGAGCGGAGGCGCTGGTAGCAGCGGCACCGCCGGCGTGGGCGGAACTGCAGGGGAAGGCGGAACGGGCGGCTCAGGTGGCGAAGGTGGCGCTGGTGGAACGGCAGGCGTGGGCGGAACCGGCGGCGTTGGCGGAACGGCAGGCGTGGGTGGCAGCGGCGGCGCCGGAGGAGACGGCGGGGCTCGGGCCCACGAGCAGGTCTCCTGCGCCGGCGCCGTCTTCGCGTGTGGCGACGGCGCCGACAACGACGGCGACGGCCTCATCGATGCCGACGATCCGGACTGTCTGAGCCCATGCCAGGACTCGGAGAGCTCGTTCAGCCGCGGCCGCCCCGAAGCAGGAGAGCTCACCTGCACGCTGGACTGCTATTTCGACGCGGACGTCGGCTCAGGCAACGACCAGTGTCGATGGAGCCACCGCTGTGACTCGAACGGCGTCGCACCCGACTTCCATCCTGCCGGGAACGCGTGTGCATACGATCCGGCGACCCTGGTCGCGGGGCAGAGCTGCACGGACATGTCGGCGGCCCAGTCACCGACGTGCCAGGAGACCTGCGGCCCCGTCACTCCCAACGGTTGCGACTGCTTTGGCTGCTGTGAGCTCCCCGCCGGAAGCGGGACGTTCGTCTACCTCGGCTCCCAGGACGCCCAGGGGAACAGCAGCTGCGATCTGGATGGCGCCCTGGACCCCTCGCGCTGCCGACCCTGCCAACCGGTCCCGAGCTGCCTGAACCCATGCGAGGAGTGCGAGCTCTGCGTCGGCAAGCCGACCCTGCCGGACGGCTGCGGTGACGTGGAGCCGTCGTGCCCGGCAGGCATCGAGGCGTGCGGACCGCCGCCGCTCCCGACCTGCGCAGACGGCACCTACTGCGTCACGGGGTGCTGCCAGGCCCTGCCGTTATGAGTCCACTCCCTCGGAGGAATGAGGGAGGTCGCCTCCGGAATCCTGCCGGCGACCGCATGAGCGAGCACGACGCGCATGGGCGCGGCGGCGCTCTCTACGCCCGCGCTCAGCTGCGATCGAGCACGCCCGCGCGATAGTCGGCGAAGGCCTGCCGGATCTCCGCCTCGGTGTTCATCACGAAGGGGCCGTACTGCACGATGGGCTCGCGCAGGGGCTTGCCGGCGGCGACGAGAATCTCGCTGCGCTCGGCGGGCGCCCGCACCTCGAGGCTGCGGCCTGGTCCGAGGAGGGCGATCGCACCCTCTCGCACCGGCGTCGCGTCGGGGCCGATCTCTACGCCGCCGCTGCCGACGAAGACGAACGCGGTGTGACCTTCGGGCGTGTCGATCACGGCCTGGCGATCGTCTTCGAGCACGGCGGTGAAGAGCAGCGGCTCGGTCGGCCGCTCGCGAACCGGGCCCACCAGCCCATCGACGTTGCCGGCGATGACGGAGATGCGGCTCCCCGACGGCGTCAACGTCCCTTGGGCGAGCTGGTCGCGGCCGAGGTCCTGGTAGAACTGCGGGCAGAACTTCTCGCTCGCCGGGAGGTTCACCCAGAGCTGGAAGCCGGACATCAGCCCCTGCTCCTGCTCGGGCATCTCCGAGTGGATGATGCCCCGGCCCGCCGTCATCCACTGCGCGCCGCCGCCGCCGATCACGCCGTTGTTGCCGCGGCTGTCGCGGTGCCGCATGCGCCCCTCGAGCATCACGGTGACCGTCTCGAACCCCCGGTGCGGGTGGTCCGGGAAGCCGCGGATGTAGGCGCCGGGATCGTCCGAGTGGAAGCGATCGAGGAGGAGGAAGGGGTCGAGGTTGCGCAAGGCCGGCTGGCCGATCACCCGGTGGAGCCGCACCCCGTCGCCGTCGGAGGTGGGGATCCCGTGCAGGATCCGCTCGACACGGCGCGAGCTGCGCGCGGCGAAGGTGGGCGCCTTCTGGCAACCCGCCAGGATGGCGGCTGATCCGGTCCCTGCGAGGAATAGGCGGCGGCTGGAGTCCATGGGGCGAATTTTAGTCGGAACGCCGCAGGCCTGCCACCGAGGGACCTGCGAGGAAGGGACCGAGCAGCAGATCGATCAAGGTCTCCGAGTAGCGTGTACCGTGTCCGGACGGGGCGCCGGACACATCACCCCGCCGGGGCGAAAGCGCCGTGGAAGGTGATCGGGATCGGCTGATCGAAGTGCACCGTGGCGACCGGCCCGTCCTCGAGCCGCTGGCCGTCGATGACCGCGAGGTAGCTGGTGTCGCTCTTGTCGTCGAAGACGAGATTGAGCACCCAGGCGTCGTCCTCCGCCTCGCCCCTGGGCACGAGCATCGGCTCACCCGGGATGTGTCCCGCCGGGACGAGCCATTCCGAGCTTCTCCCGCCCTCGAGGTCGATGCGGGTGGCGCCGCGCAGGCGCTCCGTCCCGTCCATGCGTTCGGTCTGGGCGAACACGGTGCCGTACCGACCGCCGGCCACCCGCGGGTCGATCTGCGGCAGGTCGCACGCCACGTCGAAGAGCTGCGTCTCGGTGGTCTTGCCAGTCGCGAGATCCAGGTGGAGGCGGGTGAGCAGCGGGGACGTCCCGTCGTCGAGCACGAGGTCGGTGTCCACCATGTTGAGCTCGGGGAGCCGGCACATGTCGATGTTCGGGCCAGCGCCGTCCTCGAAAGCGTTGGCGATGTGCCACGCCCAGAACGGCTCCAGCTCGATGGTGCGCGCCGCGTTCACGTCGCCCAAGGGAACGACGATGAGCCGGGAGCCGAGCTCGGGCTTCCAGCGGAACAGCTGTGTCATGTCGGCGAGGCCGAGCATGGCGCGGAAGAGGTTGAGCTCCGCGGGGCCGATCAGGATGAGGATGTGGCGCTCGGTGGCGATGAAGTCGTGGACCAGGCTGAGCCACGGCGCCTCGACGGTGCCGAGCTTGCGCGCCGCTCCTTCGTCCGGCAGGGCAAAGAGATCGATCTGCATCTTCCTGCCGTAGCGGAGCCCGAAGTTGAACGTCGTCCCGAGCGACGCCACCCGGTGCGGATGCGCGGAGAACGCGCCAGGGATCACGCCGAGGTCGGTGGCGTCGAGCGTGTCGAGGGTGTCCTTGTCCATCTCCTGCGGGAGCCCGCCCTCCATCAGGCCGAAGAGCCGATCCTGCCAGATGAACGCCGACGTGTTGCCGGTGCTCTTCGAGACGCCGCGGCGGGCCATGCGCATGCGATCGAGCCACCTCGCCGACGAGTTGTAGAGGAACTTCCCGGCGGCCCCCTCCTCACGGTAGCCCGCGCTCTCCACGATGCGAGACGCGCCCAGCGCCCCGCCGTCGGTGAAGCGCACCGCCGTGATGGCGCCGTCGGTCTCGAAGGGGTGGGCCACCTTCTTGCCGAAGCGCTCGAAGAGGCCAGGCCCCGCGCGGTACACGGTGCCGCGCAGGTCCTCGGGGAGCTTGCCCTCGACGCGGAGTGGCTCGAACCCATGGGGTCGGGAGAGGGTGCGGAGCAGGGGGTTCGCGGCAAGCATTTGATCCTCGTCGAGCGGAGTTGGCGGTGGACTTATAAGTAAGCGAGACTTACTTTGCAAGACCATGGCACCTTCGCGCCCATACCACCACGGAGATCTGAAGCGCGCGCTCGTCGAGGCGAGCCTCGAGTTGCTGCGGGAGAGGGGAGTCGAGGCCTTGAGCGTCGCGGAGGTCGGGCGCCGCGTCGGCGTCTCCTCAGCGGCGCCCTACAAGCACTTCGCCGACCGGCTGGCGCTGATGCGGGCCGTCGCGGCCGAGGCCAGCCGGCTCCTCGACGCGGCCATCGTCGAAGCGGTCGGGGAGACCCGGGATCCGGTCGAGGCCTTTCGTCTGTCCGGCGTCGCGTACGTCCGCTGGGCTGCCCTGAACCCGGCGCTCTTTCGCCTGGTCACCGATCCCTCGCTGATCGACTACGGCGCAGCGCCGCCGTACGAGGCCTCCGCGCCCGAGGCGTTGCGAGGCTCCATGGAGACCTTCTGGATCCAGTTCGGCGAGCTCATGCGCTCGGGGGAGGCCATCCCGGCGGACCATCCGCTGATCGTGCAGCTCAGGGGGCGGGCGCTGGCGCACGGCTTGGCGAGCCTGTTCGTGAGCGGGGTGTTCGATTCGATCGGCATCTCGGTGGACGACGCCGGGCGTGTCGCGCGCGCCGTCACCGGCGAGGGCGTGCCCCCGCGGAGGCGTCCTCGGTCCACCTTGGCGCCGAGACCGGGCCGACGTTCTCGGCCGCCGCGCTCCTGAAGGCATCGCTCCAGATGCGAGCGGCCGAAGCGGATCGACTCAGATCCTACTCGTACGACACCGGGGCGCGCTGCCGCCCGCCACCTCCCGCAGGAAGAGGGAGGCAGCGGGTGTGTGGCCCCGCAGGAGCATCGCCTCCGCCCAGCACGCGATCCACTCGTCGGTCCACTGCGGCCTTCCCGCACAAGCGCGGCCTCGCTCGGCGGCGAGGAGCAGGAGCTGTTGCCGGACGGTGCTCCCGAACGCATCGCCGAGACGCGCCGAGACCAGGGCGGTGAACGCGCCGCGGCCCGGAGCTTCGAGAGGATCGCCCGCGACACCCGCGGGCGCGAAGGCCGGGTGCGTGGAGTCCTCGTGACGCAACGTCTCGGACCATGCCCGGCCGGCGACGCTAGCCGTGTAGTCGACCGACCACCGATGTCTCTCGACGGTGTAGAGGTGCTCGGCGTAGGCGATCTCGGTCTGCGATCGTGGCGTGTGCGAGAGCTCGGACTCCGCCTTGCCGAGCGCGAAGCGCCGGTCGCTGAGCAGGTTCTCGAGCGCACGAAACTCGTCGCAGACGCGGTCGGCATGCCGGCGTACGGGGGCATCCGGATTGCTCGCGGTCGCGTCGCGGCGCGCGGCATCGCATCGGGCCCGCCCCGACGCCACCCGCGGCTCGAGCTCCTGCACCGCCCGCAGGGCCTCCCGTCTGCGCGCGTCCGCCTCGGCGTGCGCCGGATTGGGGACCGAATACTCGCCTGCCGCGTACTGCACGGAGCGTGTCTCGGTCTCCACCCGGTGGAGCGTCGGCCCGACGGAGGCGCCCACGTCCACCGCGAAGGCCGCGTCGGGATCGCAGCGCGCGCCGACGGGGAGGCCTTCACACAGATCTGCAGCGTCGATCCGCGCGCCGGTCACCCGCGTCCGGGGCCACACCGGGACCTGCGCCGCCGCATCGAAGGCAGCGCGAAGGTGGACGAGCGTGGATGTGGCGCCGTCGTCCCCGAAGCAGGCCGCCGTCGACGCTTTTACGAGCGCGGCTCCAGGGGAATGGGAAGGGAGCGCCATGACCAGCGCTGCCGCGTGCCGTGCCTCCTCGGTGATGAGCGCCGAGTACCCACGGCGATCGACCTGGCGCTCGATTCGTTCCAGGCACGAGAGCACGGGAACGATCTCGTCGAGTCGATCCACGTGGCCGCAGCGGGCCGCGTGGCGATCGGCGGCGGCGTCGATCGCTTCGAGGAGCGCCGGATCTTCGGGAGAGACGAGTCTGGCCGGACGCAGGCGCTCCACGCAGGCCGCGGGGTCGTCCACCTCGCATCGGGCCCGGACGAGCGCCTCGTCGATCGCCACGCGTGCGGCACGGTCCGCCGTCGCGCACGCCTCGTGGGCATCGCTCCGGAGCGCACACGCCTCCCGCCACGCGAGGGCGGCGCCGATCCGATCGCCCGCTTCGCCCGCCGCCTCCGCCCGTCGCACCGCCTGGTCGAACGCCGTCGCGCAGCCTGTCGCCAGCGCCGCCGCCAGCAGGATGGCCCCTGCCGTTCTCATGTGGTCCTTCCCTCCGTGCGTGGCGATTGTCCCTTGGACGGAAGATCTGTCGAAGGCTTCAATCGTTGCGTCCGCGCCGGTGTGGATCGACCGGCGTCGGATTGGGCGGCGGGCCCGCGACCGGGCAACTCGAGGGCGGATCATGGCCTCCGGGTGGCGATCGCAGACGTTCGTTGCGGATGGACGCCCACGATATCAGGGCTGCGAGGGCGAGGAGCGCCGCGCAGACGTACATCGCCCGAGGGAAGCTCGCGCGGAGCGCGTCGGCGTAGTCGGAGCCCGCCAGGCCGGTGACGGCGGGCAGCACCGCGATCGCGAGGAGGCCGGCGGTGCGGGCGACGGCGTTGTTGACGCCGCTGGCGGCCCCGGCGTGGCCGGGATCGGCGGCGGCCAGGACGGCCACGGTGACGGGCACCGCTGCGAAGGTCAGCCCCACTGCGACGACCAGCATGGAGGGGACGACTTCGCCGAAGAACGACGGGTGGATGTCGAGGTGAGCGAGGAGGACCATCCCGATTGCGGCGACGGAGCAGCCGCCGGCGAGCAGCCACCGCGGCCCCTTGCGGCCGGCGAGGCCGCCAACCCAGGACGAGAGCAGGAGCATCACCAGGGAGATCGGGAGGAGGGCCATCCCCGCCAGGATGGGCTCGTAGCCTGCGACCACTTGCAGGTAGAGGACCACGAAGAAGAAGGTGCCCCCGAGCGCCGCGTAGGCGAAGAAGGTCACCACGTTCGCGCCCGTGAAGTCGGATGACGTGAAGAGCGAGAGGGGCAGCATGGGGGCGGAGGCCCGTCGCTCGACCGCCACGAAGGCGACGAGCGCGGCGACGCCGACGGCGAGCCAGGGCCACGTCGCGCCCATGCCCGACCCGTCGGAGGTGATGAACGCGAGGCTCGTGGCGCCCAACCCGATCACGGCGAGCGCGCCACCTGCGACGTCGACCCGCCCTTGCGTCTGCTCCGCCCGTGTCTCGGGGATCCCGCGCGCGATCCAGGCCACGACCGCGCCGATCGGCAGGTTGATGAGGAAGATCCACCGCCACCCGAGCGCCTCGACCAGCCAGCCGCCGACGAGCGGCCCCAGCGCGGCGGCGACGCCGCTCAAGCCCGACCAGGCGCCGATCGCGCGGCCCCTGTCGTCCGAGTGGATCGTCGACTGGATCAGGGACAGCGCGCCTGGAGTGAGGAGCGCTCCACCGACCCCCTGGAACGCCCGCGCGGCGACGAGCACCTCGAGGGTCGGCGCCGCCGCGCACGCAGCCGAGGCGATCGTGAACCAGACCACGCCGATGCGGTAGACCCGCCTGCGTCCGTAACGGTCGCCGAGCGCGCCGCCCAGGAGGAGGAGCGACGCCACGGTGAGCATGTAGGCGCCGACCGTCCATTGAAGGCCGGCGATCCCCGCGTCGAAGCTCCTGCCGATCGACGGGAGCGCGACGTTGACCACGGTCGAGTCGAGGAACGCCATGCTGGAGCCCAGCACGGTGGTGCCGAGCACCCGCCGCCCGGCTGGCTCGGAAAGGCGCGCGAGCGCACTGGCGGTCACTGGAGGCATCGTCGGCGCCTCTAGTGGCTCTCACGCTCCGTGGAGGGTTTCCATACGGCGACCGTCAGCCCCACGACGAACACCTGCCCCACCGGCCGCGAGCGCGTATGGACGTCGTGCGCCCAGCGCGCGGAGAGGCGGCTGCGAAGCGCCGGTATGGTCACCGCCACCTCCGGCCCGAGACCGAATGCCCGATCGCGCGCGCCTCGCAGGACCTCGGGGAGGTCCGCGCCCCGATCGTCTCGGACCTGCCACTGTGCGTAGGCGGCGACCCCGACCTCGACGATGCGAAAGACGGGCGCCCCGGCGCCGCCCTGGATCTGCAGCGTCTCGCCTCTGGTGATGTCGATCCCTCGCTTCCTCCCGTTGAAGTCGTAGCTGGCGAGGGCCGACAGGTTCCACCCGCCGCGCCGATCGAAGTAGACGGTGCCGCCAGCGAACGGCTCGTGGGTCCAGTATCCCCGGCCAATGCCGGAGCGCAGACCGGGCTCGAACTTGCCGGTCGGCGCGTAGAAGCCGTAGCCGGCGATTGCGTCGACGTGGCCACCCAGGCGCCAGCCCAGCCGGATCGGCTGCACGTAGAGATCGCTCAGGCCAAAGCGGTCGGTGCTCGCCTCGGGGCGCGAGGTGCTGGCGCGCAAGTGGGCAAACGGGACGCCTACGGAGGCGCCGACATAGGTAGAGAGGGGCGCGACCCGAAAGACGGCGCCGGCGCCGACGCCGTTCGCGAACGCGTCGATGTCGACGCCCATGGGGATCCGGTTTCCGTTCCGATCCACCACGCGGTCGGCGTGGAAGAAGATGACCCGATCCGCGACGTAGACGCCGGGATCCTGCTGGGCGCCGGCCCTCAGGCCGAGGGTGCCGAGGACCTTGTGGCCGAGATCCTGCTGGGCACGCGCAGGGAGCGCGAAGGCGACGCACGCGGCGGCCAGCGCGCCGGCCGAACGAGCTCGGAGGGGAAGGCGGAGCAGGCCCATCCCGCCAAACTAACGACGGGGCCCGCTCGACGGCGGCGCCGCGGCGCAGACGCGAGATGGATTTCGGACACGTCTCGTGGGGCCGGTCGTCCCGCGGAAGCGGCGATCGATCAGACCATCCCGTACTTTGCGGCGAACGCCTCGTCCGTCATCGTCAGGAGGATGATGAACTCCACGAACGCGACGACGGCAGGGATGAAGGTCCAGCAGAACAGCAGGTAGACGATGCCGAGGCCCACCTGCCCCAGGTAGAACTTGTGGACCCCGAATCCGCCGAGGATGAGGGCGAGGAGTGCCGCCGCGACCCGGTTCTTTCCGTTGGGAGCGACGGGGCCCAGGCCGATCGGCGGGGCGAACTGCCGAACGCCGCACTTCGGACAGATTTCGGCGGCGCGCCGGATCCGCGCGCCACACTCCGAGCAGAACTTCTCGTCGGGCCCCTTCATCCCAGCAGCTTCCATGGCCGAGAGCTCCTTTGCGTTCGCGCGGGCCGGTGAGGACTCGGCGGAACAGGCGGGTTGAACGAGTGAAAGCTACTGGACGTTCGAAGGACCGGCCAGCTTTTCCCGGCGTGCGTCAGCGGGAGAGCTCCACGGGGATGGGACCGAGGTAGCGGAACCCTTCCGGCGCGACGTCGAAAGCGGCGCCTCGGAGGATCACGCCGCTCGCGGCCGCCTCTGCGAGGGCGCGGGCGAAGTCGGGATCGACGGGGTGGGGCGCGATCGCATGGGCGTCGCCTCGCTGGGCGACGAGGACGACGGCGGCAGGCTCTCCGGAGCGGGACAGCTCGGTCAGCTCGCGGCAGTGGCGGGCGGCGCGCTCCGACGGTGCGTCTGGAAAGAGCGCGACCCCGTCCCTCGCCACGCCGGCGCTCTTCACTTCGAGGAGTATCCGCCTGCCGTCGTCCAGGGCGAGCGCGAAGTCGAAGCGGGACGATCCGTGCCGCACCTCCTGCGCGATCGCGCCATGGGGCGGCAGGTCGAGGAGGCGCGCATCGAGGAGCGCGCGCACCAGCCGGTTCGCGTTGGCAGGATCGATCGACACCAGGACGCCGCCCTCGGCGCGGGCGCAGACGAGGGCGAAGGACGTGCGGCGGGTGGGCGAGGCGGCCGGCGCCAGGAGCACCTCGGCGCCGGGCCGGAGCACCTCCTCGAGCCTGCCCCGATCGCCGATGTGGGCCTCCACCTCCCGTCCATCGGCCAGCCGGACGATACCGAGGAACCGGTTGGGGCGATCGACGAGCACGGCCTCGACGAGGGGGCCTTCGCGGCGGTGCGGGACGACGAGATCCATCGGCCGACGGGATACCCCGGCTGCCGCCGCGACGTCCACCCGGGGGCATGCCGCCGGATCAGCCGAGCCGGTGGTCGATCGCGCGCAGGGCGTCGAGTGCGCCGAGAGAGATGCCCAGGTAGGGCGGTGGAGCGTCGGGTTCTCGCAGGTTGATGCGGACGAGCGTCGCGGCGAACCGCCTCGCGATCGACTCACCAGCGATGCGCACCGAGGGGACAGCGGTCCCCGCGCCCAGCTCGACGATGGCGAGCCGACCGCGGGGAACGCTGGAGAGCCAGGAGTCGAAGCGCGCCTCCGCCGCGGCGGTGCGGGCGTCGTCCCAGCCGCCGTCGGCGAACATGAGGACGTTGGGGCGGGCGAGGGCGCCGCACGACGTGCATGACGGCAGCGGACCGACGGCGCGAAAGGTGACGGGATCGACTTGCACGCGGGCGGCGTCCGCCGGATGGATCCCGCATGCGGACGCCGTGCATTGCAGGTGCATGAGCGAGCCGTGGCACTCGATCACCTGCGCCTCGTCGAAGCCGGCGCGCTGGAAGTGACCATCGACGTTGGAGGTGAATACGAACGCGCCGCCGCGCTTGCGCCTGGCCCAGCCGCGTAGGATCTCGAATCCCTGGTGAGGCGTCGTCGCGCGGTAGAGCTCGAGCCTGTGTCCGTAGAAGCCCCACGCAAGGCGGGGGTCTCGGGAGAACCAGCGCGGCTGCGCCAGCTCCTCGAACCGCAGTCCCAAATCGCGGTAGGCGGGGTACGCCCGCCAAAATCCTTCGGGGCCGCGGAAGTCAGGCAGTCCCGAGTCGACGCCCATCCCGGCGCCAGCGGTGAAGAGGAGCGCGTCGGCCTGGTCGATGGCCCGCGCCGCGCGATCGAAGAGGTCGGTCATCGAGGCAGTGTAGCCGACGTACGAGATGTCTCCTTCTCAACGGGGCTGCGGCATGACTGCCAGCCTGGGATCGAAAAGAATTCCGGGGCCACGCGAGCTATCGCGAACGCAAGTTGCGCGAGACGTTCGCCGTCGCACGCCTCGACGTCAGACCTTTTGATCGAGCGCTGCCCAGAGGTAGAGGCACGCGAGGCTGCGGTGTGGCGCCCACCGCGCGCCCGCCCGCTTCACGTAGCCGGGCGCGGCGGGGTTGCGCAGGCCGTGGGCGAGCTGGAGACCCTTCTGGATCCCGAGGTCGCCGGTGGGGAGCACGTTGGGCCGGCGCAGGCGGAACATGAGGAACATCTGCGCGGTCCAGACGCCGACGCCTTGCACGTGGGTGAGTGCCTCGATCACCTGGTCGTCGGGCAGCGCCTCGACCCGATCGAGTTCGACCTCGCGGTCGGCGACCGCGCGGGCGAGGGCGCGGACGTAACGGATCTTCGGGCGGGAAAGGCCGGCCGCCCGCAGCGCCTCGTCGCTCGCGGCGAGGACAGCGTCGGGCGCGACGCTGCCGCCCACGGCGTCGACCACGCGTCCGTAGATGGTGGCGGCGGCCTTGCCCGAGAGCTGCTGGTAGACGATGGAGCGCGCCAACGCCTCGAAGTGCGTCGGGAAGGGCGACGGCTCGAATCGCTGCGGGCCGGCCTTCTCGATCACGCGATCGATCAGGAGGCCGAGGCGCGGGTCGGCCGCGCTCAGCTCGCGCTCGGCAAGGAGGTCATCGAAGGGGGCGGTCTTCATGGGGGCGATTCTCGCCCGAAAAACCGTCTCGCGGATCGCTTCATTCGTTCCTGCCGCGAAACCTTCCCATCGCGCCAGGTGATAGGATGGTCGACTTCAGTCCGAGAAGGGGAGAGCCGGATGAAGCCAACCTTGCCGTTCGTGGCGGCCGTCGCCGCATCGCTCCTGGCCTGCGGTCCCGACGAGACCTCCTGTCCGGCGATCGCCTGCAACGAAAACACGACGATCCGGATCGAGCCAGCGATCACGCATGCGGGCTCGTACGACGTCACGCTGCACGTCGACGGGGCACAGGTGTCCTGCCTGGTGCCGATTCCGCTGGATCGGGGGCAGCCGGCCTGTGCCGCGGGCGAGGGCCTGGGTGTTCGCGACGTGTCGTTCTGGGCGGGGAACGAAGGGGGGCTCGCCGAGATCCGGATCGACCGGATCGCGTCCCTGGTGCGGGTCGAGATCGGGCTGGAGCGCCAGGTCGTCGTGGACGCCGAGGTGACGCCGGCCTACTCGGAGGAACAGCTGGGGAACCTCTTCTGCTTCGGTGATCCGATCATGTGCGGCAGGGCGACGGGCACGGTCTCGCCCAAGTAGGCGCTCAGATGATCCCGTGGAGCGGGCCGCCCCTGGCGCCGAGCTCGTCCACCTTGCGCTCGACCTCCGGCACCTCGACGAGAGGCGGCGCGTGGTGCGGCTTGCTCCGCGCGTCGATGATCAGCGGCCCGCGGCAGCCCCAGTGCTTGTGCTGGACGAAGCTGCCCACGCCGTGGACGTCGTGGGACGGGTTGCTCCTGGTGAACGCGACCCAGAGCAGGTTGGCGAGGCTCGCGCCGGCGAAGGCGGCGTCGTCGCAGAGGACGACGAGCGGGACGCCTTCGAAATCGCGGCCCTCCAGCGCGCGGCACCAAGCCTCGATCTCCTCCGCGGCCTTGGCGTGGTTCTCGAAGGCGGGGCCCTCCACCGCGACGACGCCGGGCAGCGCGAGCTTGGCGTTCTGGAAAGGGCGGGGCAGATCGCGCGGCGCCTCGCGAGACAGCTCCCGCCGCGCGGGCCCGGCCGCCGCGACGACGAGCTTGGAGCCCTCGTTCAAGCCGCTGCCGGAGTAGTCGAGCGTGTCGATGGTGGTGCGGGTCTGGAAGTGCAGGTCGCGGCTCCAGTCGGCGCGCTCGAGCATGTGGCAGAGGAAGCCCTCAACGTCGTCCACGTCGAGCGAGGCGTCGTCCTGCCGCGCCGCGATCCACAGGTATTTGGTGAGCGAGAGCTGGTTGGTCCCGAGCACGTGGTTGGCGACGGTGAGGATCTCCTGCGGCCGCCGCTCGTCGAGGTACGGGGTGTAGCGCTCGTGCCCGATGGCGAGGCAGAGCGGGTGGACGCCCGCCACGTCGACGGCGTGCACGGAGTCGAGGCCCGGCACCTCCCGCGGGATGGCGTCTCCGGTGAGCTCGTGGACGAGAGCGCCGAAGGACGTGTCCTCCTGCGGTGGACGGCCGACCACGGTGAAGGGCCAGATCGCGCCCTGCCGGTGGTAGACGCGGCGCACGCGCAGCACGGGGTACGGGTGGGTGAGGCTGTAGTAGCCGAGGTGATCGCCGAAGGGGCCCTCGGGCTTGAGCTCGCCCGCATGCACCTCGCCGGTGATGACGAAATCGGCGTCGGCGGAGACGCAGTGGCCGTCGTCATCGTAGAAATAGCGGAAGCGCCTGCCGCCGAGCATTCCCGCGAAGGTCGCCTCGGAGAGCCCCTCGGGGAGCGGCATCACGGCGGCGAAGGTATGCGCCGGCGGCCCGCCCACGAAGATGCTGACCTTGAGCGGCTCGCCCTTCGCGATGGCTCGGGTCTGGTGGATCCCGATGCCCCGGTGGATCTGGTAGTGCAGCCCCACTTCGCGATCCGGCACGTAGTCGTTGCCGGCGAGCTGCACCCGGTACATGCCGAGGTTGGCGGTCATGATCCCGGGGCGATCGGGATCCTCGGTGTAGACCTGCGGCAAGAGCACGAAGGGCCCGCCGTCCATGGGCCAGCTCACGATCTGCGGCAGCTCGCTCAAGGTCGTGCGCCCGTGCAGGATCGGCGCGCCGAAACGGGAGCGCCTGGGCAGCGCGGTATAGGCGGCGACGGCGGCGGGGAGGTGGCGCACCGGATCCTTCGCGAGCGCGGCCGGATCGTACTTTAGCGAGATGAGGGCGCGGACGCGCTCCAGCGTGTCGCGGAAGAGGAAGCGCGAGCGCTCCAGCGTCCCGAAGAGGTTGGAGACCGCGGGGAAGGGCGAGCCGCGGACGCTCTCGAAGAGGAGGGCCGGCCCGCCATGCGCAAAGACCCGGCGTTGGATCGCGGCCATCTCCAGGTAGGGATCGACCTCGCGGTCGATGCGGACGAGCTGTCCGTTGGCCTCCAGGTCACGTACGCAGGCTTGCAGGCTCGGGTATCCCATCTTTGCTCGTCGATCCTCGTCTCGCCGGCGCCGCCCGGCCGCGCGCAAGCTACACGATCCGGGCGAGGGTTCGAAGCGAGCCGGTCAGAGCGGGCTGTTTGTCGTTGACGGCGGTGTTGCCCGTTTCTACGCTCCGTTTCCGTGGGAAACCGCTCGGGGGTCTGATCGTGAATTCGAATTCTTTGCTTCGCCGTTCGCTCGTGGTGCTCTCCCTCCTCCTTGCCGCGTGCGGCGGAGGCGGCGGAGGGGGAGGGGGAGGCGACACGCGGCTCGAGGTCGCCTCTGTCCGCCTGGATCCTGGCGAATCGACGCTGGCAGCGATCGGCGCCGCCGTGCAGATCACGGCCACCGCGCTGGACGCGGCGGGAAACGAGATCGCAGGCATCTCGTTCGAGTGGGCCAGCACCGAGCCGGACGTCGTGTCGGTGGACTTCGACGGGCTCGCCCGCGCGAAGGAGCCGGGGATGGCGAAGGTCACGGCGACGGCTCCGAACGGGATCTTCGGCAGGTCCACGATCCTCGTCGCGCCGGCCGCCTCTCGGCTGGCCTTCGAGGCCGGCCCGCCGGACATCGCCGCTGGCGACGGGTTTCCGGAGATCCGGATCTCGCTCCGTGACTCGAACGGCCACGTGGTGCGGGGCGCGGAGAACGCGGTGACGCTCAGCCTGGTCGGTGAGGCTACGGCGACGCTGATCGGGACGACCGAGCGGCGTGCGCTGGGCGGCGAGGTGGTGTTCGCGGGACTTCGGATGACGCGCGCGGGAACCTATCGCCTGGAGGCGAACGCCGAGGGTCTCCCTCCCGCGCTGAGCGACGAGTTTCGCGTGGGACACCTGGCGGCAGAGCGACTCGCGTTCGTGACGTCTCCTGGGAAGGTGGAGCTGTCCGAGCCCTTCGAGGCCGTGGTCGAGGCGAGGGATCGCCACGGAAACCAGGTCCTCGACTGGGACGGCGTGGTGACGATCGTGCTCGAAGAGTCGACCGACCCTGACGCGCTCGCGGGCACGAGGACCGTCGAGGCTGCAGAGGGGCGGGCCCGGTTCGAGCTCGCGATCGAGTCGCACGACAGGGGCCTCATGCTCCGGGCGGAGGCCGAAGGGATGGAGCCTGTGAAGAGCGCTCCGTTCGATGCACGGCTTACGCTCGAGACAGTCACCACCGGCGAATTTTTCTCTTGCGGCCTGACGCAGTCGGGCAAGGTCTACTGCTGGGGTTACAATGGGTTTGGGACGTTGGCGACCGGTGACTTCGACAATCGCCACATACCGACTCCGGCGGCAGCGGATCGGCGGTTTCGGACGGTATCGGGACGTGGGTACCACACGTGCGGCCTGACCCTCGATGGAAAGGCCTGGTGTTGGGGGGGAAACCTCGAAGGGCGGCTCGGCATCGGTGAGGTCGGCGGCAGTCGGGAGGTGCCGGTGGAGGTCTCGGGGGGCCGTGCGTTCGAGCAGATCCACGCTGGGTACCGGTTCACGTGCGCGCTGACTGCCACGGGTGAGGTCTGGTGCTGGGGGTCGAACCACGGCGGAGGTCTCGGGGATGGCAGCGGAGTCGACAGCGCGGTCCCCGTCTCGGTGACCGGCGGCCAGAAGTTCGTCGACGTCACCGTCGGGGTTTCGCATGCCTGCGGCCTGACCGACGAGGGGAAGGCATTTTGCTGGGGCGGCAACTTCCAAGGGCAGCTGGGTGACGGCTCTACCGAGAATTCGGGCGTCCCGGTGGAGGTCGGCGGCGGCCGGCGGTTTCGCCAGATCGGCGCGGGCTGGAGCCATACCTGCGCGTTGGACGCGGATGGCACCGCGTTCTGCTGGGGATATGGCCTGGCCCTCGGGAGCGGGAGCCCGGAGGACGTCTCGACGCCGACGAAGGTCAGCGGCGATCGGTCGTTCGCCTCGATCCACGTGGGGCCCAAGTCGGCCTGCGCCCTCGACGCCACGGGTGCCGCCCACTGCTGGGGGGACGGAGCGAACGGCACGCTGGGGACCGGCGATACGGATCCCCGGCCCGTGCCCACGCCTATCGCGGGCGGGCTCGCCTTCCGCGCGATCGGGCTGGCCGACAGGCACGGCTGCGGCATCACGACGAGCGACGAGACCTGGTGCTGGGGCTCCGGGCTTTACGGAGCGCTCGGCAACGGCTCGACCGAGGACGCGCTGACACATGTGCTCGTGCCGATGACGGCGCGCTGACCCGGCGCGTTCGCCTCGAGTGGCCTTTTCGCGTGGTAGGCTGGGGGCTCATCGTCCGGCTTGGCGGCCGGGCATCTTCGACAAGCGAGCGGCGCATGCGTTCGTGGGTTGTGAGCGGTCTTCTCTTGCTCTCGGCGGGTTCGTCGCTCTCGGGGTGCTTCACTCCGGATGACTTCATCGGCTGCTTCGAGGGCTGCGGCGGCAGGACCTTCGTCCGGCTCGACCCTCCCATCGGGGCGCCGGGCAAGTTCGCCCTCACGGTGAAGGCCGGCTGGGTCGACGCGACGTGCACGGTGACGGTCCCGCTCCATGGGGGGCTGATCAACTGCCCGGGAGCGCCCGACCTTCAGGTCTGGGCGAGCGACGACGCATCGTCCGATTTCGCAGGCATCTCCTTGTACATCCAGCCCGCGTCGGTGCGAGTCGAGATCCGGCGCGAAGGAGAGGTGCTCGTCGACCGGTCCTCCAACGTGACGGTCCGGAGCGAAGGTGACGAGTGCTCCTGCATGGTCGGGCGCGCGTCGATCTCCACCCTGCGGTAAGCGGATGGCGACGATCCAGTTCCTCGGTGCGGCTGGCACCGTCACCGGCAGCGCCTTCCTCGTGGAGCACGAGGGGCATCGCGTGCTGCTCGATTGCGGCCTCTTCCAGGGCGAGAAGGCGTGGCGCAAGCGGAACTGGGACCCCTTCCCGGTTTCGCCGTCGAAGCTGGACGCGGTGATCCTCTCCCACGCGCACATCGACCACTCCGGCGGTCTGCCGCGGCTGGTGCGGCAGGGGTACCGGGGGCCGATCTACACCACACCCGCCACGAGGGATCTGCTGGCGATCATGCTCCCGGACTCGGGCCGGCTCCACGAGGAGGAGGCGGCTGACGCGAACCGCATGCGCTGGTCGAAGCACTCGCCGGCGTTGCCGCTGTACACGGAGGAGGACGCGCTGCGCTGCCTCCCGAAGATCGACGCGGCCCGCTACGGCGTCCCGGTGCACCTGCGCGGCGGCATCGACGTGACGTTCCACCGCGCGGGCCACATCCTGGGCAGCGCGATCGTCCAGCTCGACCTGTCGCGCAAGGACGGCTACCGGCACACGATCGTCTTCAGCGGCGACCTCGGCCGGTTCGACATGCCGATCATCCCCGACCCCGAGCCGATCGCGCGGGCGACGACGCTGCTGCTGGAGTGCACGTACGGTGACCAGCGGCACGAGGATCCCGACCCCCGGGCGGAGCTCGGCTCGATCGTCCGCGAGGTGGTGGGGCGCCGCGGCGTGCTGGTGATCCCGGCGTTCGCGATCGGGCGCACGCAGGATCTCCTCTTCCACCTGCGCCAGCTCCAGCTCGCCGGCGCGATCCCCAGCCTGCCGATCTTCGTGGACAGCCCCATGGCGTGCGACGCGACGCCCCTCTTCCTGATGCACCGGGAGGAGCACGACGCCGAGATGAACCGGATGCTCTCGTCGGGGCTGGATCCGCTCACCCCGCGGCGCGTGGAGTTCACGAGGGGCGTGCAGGAGTCGAAGGGGATCGCGTCCGTGCGCCCGCCGATGATCGTGATCTCGGCTGCGGGGATGGCGACGGGCGGCCGCGTGCTGCACCACCTCTCGCGCTGGTTGCCGGAGGAGAGCGCGACGGTGCTCTTCGTCGGCTACCAGGCGGGAGGATCGAGAGGGCGAAAGCTCCTCGAGGGCGCCCGTACCATCCGCATCCACGGCAGCGACGTCCCGGTGAAGGCGCGCATCCGCAGCCTGCGCGGCTTCTCCGCCCACGCGGATCGCGACGAGGTGGATCGTTGGCTCTCGTCGTTCGGGAGCCCGCCGCGGCGGACGTTCTGCGTACACGGCGAGGGGCCGGCCCTCGAGGCCACCCGCGAGCGCCTCGAGTCGCGAGGCTGGCCCGCGTACGTACCGTCGTACATGGAGACGGTGGACCTCGACGGCTGATCATGGGCCCGCGTCGGGGCAGGGCGAAACCTTGGAGGGAGCGGACCGCCCACGTAAGAATGCGACGGGTTCCTCGATCCGAAGAGGGTTGGGTCATGCGCCGCGTCGTCGTTCTCTCCTGCGTGCTGGCACTGGGCGGATGCGCCTCGCTCGAGGGGGGGGTGCGGGAGCAGCGCCCGGAGCAGGAGCCGGTCGAGGCGTCGGTTTCGTCGGACGAGGAGCGCGACCTCGTCTCCCGGCAGCAGCGGCGGGAGTACGCGGAGGTCGCCAGGGCCCTGGAGATCTCGCAGACCCGCGAGAAGGCCTGGGCCGCGCTCGACGCGGACGTGCTGGAGGAGGCCGCCGCCCACGTGAAGAACCTCGCCGCGCTGGGTGCCCCGAGCGGCGATCTGCTCCGGCGGATGGCGGCGATGCACCTGTCACGGGCGAGGCGGGCGTTCGACGACGCGCTCCGTGACGGGGAGCCGGAGCTGGCGGAGAAGATCCTGGTCGACACGCCTGTGCTGCGGCTGGAGGACCCGACCCTCGGGACCCGCGCGGAGATCGTTCGGTACGAGAAGCTGCTGCCGATCGCGGCGCAGGTGGAGAGGCTGGCCCGGAGCGGGAGGGTCGACGAAGCGCGGGCGGAGCGCCGCAAGCTGGTGGAGGGGGGAGGCGAGCCGGTGCTGATCGATCTGGCAAAGGTGTCCCGGCGCCGGTCGGAGGAGCTCGTCGAGAAGGGGAAGTTCGCCGCCGCGTGGAGGGAGTCGTGGAGCCTCCGGGAGACGGAGTCGGTGGCGGCGGAAAAGTTCGTGGCCCGTTTCGGCGTGCTGCGCTGGCGGCATGAAGGGATCGGGATGACGAGGGCGCAGCTCGATTCGTTCGTGGACGACCTGGGCGATCAGGCCCCGGCGCAGGCGACGAGGCGCCTCGCGCTCTTTCGGCTGCTGGACGAGACCGCCGCCGGGCGCTCCGTCGCGGCGACGAAGGCGATGGGGCGAATCGGCGAGGATCTGCGCGCGGCGGTGCTTCGATGCAACGAAGCGAACGGCGATCTCCCCGCGCCGGCGGACGAGTTCTCCCTCGGCGAGATGCCGGCGGCGCTGGAGTACATGGCACAGCGGGTTCCCACCCAGAAGCAGCGGGCGGAGCTGCGCCGCACGAGGGACGAGGGGAGGGAGCTCCTGCGGAAGGTGATGCAGCAGCGCGAGCAGCTCCACGACCTCGTGCAGGCGGCGGAGCGCTGCGAGGGCGGTGTGAAGGAGCTGGCGTGGTACGAGGGCGCGCCGCCGGGCTCGGAGGGGTACGCGAAGTCACTCGCCGCCGCGAAGCGGACCCACGCCTGCCTTTGGGATCTGGTGAAGCGGGTGGACTCGTTCCAGCGCCAGGGTGAGACGTGCGTGCGGTATCTCGAGAAGGCATCGACCGCGTTGCAGGGGGCGTTCGGCCGATGATGCGCTCTCTCATGGCGGCCGTCGTGCTGGCCGGGAACGTCGCCGCCGCGTCGCCCCTCTCGTTCCAGGAGGCGCAGCTGGAGATCTCGGCCCTCGGCGGCACGGCGGTCGAGGCGATCCGTGAAGGTTGCGTGGGGAAGTCTCCGGCGCCGGAGCGTCCCAGCCTCGTCGAGGCGATCGAAGCCCTACGGGTGGCGGGGACCTCGGCGGAGCTGGTGCGCGAGGGCCGCGTGCTCTCGAGCGCGATCGCCCGGGCGATCGAGACTCGCGACCAAGCGATCCGCTCGTGTCAGTCGGCGCTCGAGCGGTGGCGCACGGCGCTGGCGTACGGCGATCCGGCGGATCCCGACGAGGCCGCGGCGGCGGCCCGGCGCTGCCACGAAGAGCTGCGCGAGGAGGAGCGGGCGATCGAGTCTCATGCGCGGGCGTGCGTGAACCTGCGCCGGGAGCTGCTCCGACGCCTCGCCGGTCTCCAGTCGCCGGTCCCTTTCGGCCTGGGCTCCCGCGGCAACCTGAACTCCAAGGATCTCGGCGCGCTGCTCGGCGGATGCAAGGACGACGACGACGGGATCCGCTGCGACCTCGATCCCGACGCGCTCGGCGAGAGGGGCTGGCTGGGCGACGGCCACCTCCTCGGCTGGGCGACCTTCGTGAAGCGCGACGGCGAGCTGCGCCTCGGTTCACTCTTCGTGTACCGGGTCGCCGACACCTGCTCCGACGCGGCGGCGACGGTCTCGCAGTGGTGGGGCAGGCTCGAGAAGCTCGCCGGGCCCACGCCCAGCGCCGCCCTCCGCCTCCCTCACGATCGCCTCTGCTCGCAGATCCGCTCGGTGCTCCAGATCGGCAACCACAAGTTCGTCACCGGCACCGACGAGTTCCGCCCGGCCGGCCGGTACGTCTCCTTCGTCGAGATCACGTCGGACGTGTGGGACCGGCAGCCGGTGCGGCAGAAGTTCGACCACTACGATTGATGCTTAAACGGCCGCGCCCCTCGCCAGCCGGGGCGAGGGGCGCGGGAAGTGTTGCTCGTCCCTGCGCTACTGGAGCAGGTCCGTGTGCAGCGTGACGAAGTACGTCGTGCGAGCGGCGCCGCCATCCGGGCTGGCGATGGAGGCCTCGACCTTCAGCTGGCACGTCGCCGGGCGGCTGGTCAGTCGGTCCATCTGGAAGAGGAAGCCCACCTGCTGCGTCGCACCGCTCGCCGTCGACTCGAACGTCCCGAGCTTCTCGGTGTCGGTCGCCGACGGGGTGTAGGACGTGGCGGGCGCGAAGACGCCGTTGCAGTTGGACGACGAGAGCTTCCAGTCGATGTCCGCGGTGGCGGCGTTGGGGTTGGTCGCCTTTAGCGTGCCGTACACCCAGGTGCCCTCGTTGTCGTTGAGAGTCCGGATCTTCCCGTCGAGCACCGGCGCGAAGTTGAAGGAGACGCTGGCCTCCATCGTCCCGTGGGCCGTGGCGACGAACGGAATGCTCAGCTCGGCGACGTTGCCGTCGGCGTCGGTCACGACCAGCACGAAGCCCTGGTCCGAGGCCCAGTCAGGCGCCTTCATGTTGATGTAGCCGCGCTCGCTCGCGAGGAAGGTCGCGGGGACGACGCTGTCGGTGGTCCAGTGGTACTTCGGATCGACCCCACCCCAGTTCCGGGAGGAGAGCGTGTAGGGGCCGCTTCCGCCGCCGACATTCACGGCGATCGTCGTCAGGAGGCCCGTCGGGATCGGGAAGCGCAGCCAGGAGAGCGAGCTGAAGAACGGCGCGACCCACTCGCCGTCGCGCTGCTGGTTCACGAAGAGGGCGAGCACCACCGTCTCGTTCTCCTCGACGTCGACGATGGCCGCCTCGGACGCGACTGTGGAGGGCGAGACGCCGCTCTTCATCTGCACGAGGGCGACGGCCGTGTAGGGGCCGGTCGCGAGGTAGGGCCTGGAGCCCTGCCACGTGGCGGTGGTCCCGTCGCGGGTGAGCGTGAACTGAACCGTCTGCCGTCCGTCGACCGGATCCATGGGGGTCAGCACCACATCGACCTTCTCCACGTCGTCGAGGAAGGAGAAGTTCTCCCCCGGCGCGGTCACCGCCGACACCTGGACGTCGAGACCGCCATAAGACGCGTCGTCGCCGACCATCTCCTCGACGCCGCACCCCGCGAAGCCGATACCCACGACCGCAGTCGCCACGAGAGCGAGCATGCCCTTCTTCATCTTGATTCTCCTTTTGGATTTCCCAAATGCCCACCCGAGAATCGAATCTCGGTGTCGGGGCTTATGGCACCATGTAGGAGAAGCTCGCCATCACAGGACCGAGGGTCGTTGATTCATGGGTCGTTGAGACATGGGTGTTTTTGTTGCACCAACTACCACCGACCGCTTCCGCTCGTGATCAATCGCCGCCGGCGACGGATCCCTCGATCAACCGTACGAGGTCGTCCGTGCCGATCGCGCCGGCGTGATCGGACCCGTTCAGGATCGAGGCGACGAGCTCGCGCTTCTGGGCGTGCAGCGAGAGGATCTGCTCCTCGATCGTCTTGCGGGCGATGAGGCGGATCACGGTTACGGGCCTGGTCTGGCCGATGCGGTGGGCGCGGTCGGAGGCCTGATCCTCGACGGCCGGGTTCCACCATGGGTCGAGGTGGAGGACGAAGTCGGCGGCGGTGAGGTTGAGGCCGAAGCCGCCGGCCTTGAGCGAGATGAAGAAGTGATCGGCCTCGCCGCTCTGGAAGGCGTCGACCAGCTCCTGCCGCTTGCTGCCGGGCGTCTGGCCGTCCAGGTAGAGCACGCGCAGGCCCGCCGCCTCGGCGGCATCTCTCACCAGGCCCAGGTGCGTCGTGAACTGGCTGAACACGAGCGCCCGGTGCCCCTCCTCGCGCAGCTGCACGAGGAGCTCCACGGCGCGCTCGAGCTTGGACGAAGGCACCGTCGATTCGGGGTCGTAGAGGGCGGGGTGGCAGGACGCGAGGCGCAGCCGGGTGATGGCGGCGAGCACCTCGAAGCGCGCCTTCTCGGGAGGCATGGATCCCGCGGCGCCCTTGACCCGCGCCACGGCCGCGAGGCGTGCCTGCTCGTAGAGCTCTCGCTCTGCCTTGGAGAGCTCGACGAAATCGTCGATGTCGGTGCGCGCGGGGAGCTCCGAGGCGACCTCCTGCTTGGTGCGGCGAAGCAGGAACGGGCGAAGCACCCGGGAGAGCGCTGCCTTGCGCTCGGCGTCGCCGTCCCTCTCGATCGGGAGACCGAAGCGGTGGCGGAACTGCTCCCAGCTCCCGAGCAGACCGGGCACCGTGACGCGGAAGAGGCTCCACAGCTCGCCGACGTGGTTCTCGAGCGGCGTTCCACTCAACGCCACGCGCACGTCGGCCTGCAGCGCTCGCGCCGCCTTGGCGCGCTCGGTCTGCGCGTTCTTGATCGCCTGGGCTTCGTCGAGAATGAGGGTGGCGAACCGCTTCCCGCAGAGGAGCTCCTGCTCCCGCGAGAGATAGGAGTAGCTGACGATGAGCAGGTCCCTCGGGCCCAGCCCCTCGACGGTTCCGGCGCGATCGCCTTCGCCGAAGATCACCGGGCGCAAGCCGGGAGCGAAGCGCTCCGCCTCGCGGACCCAGTTGCCGCAGACGGAGGTGGGCGCGATCACGAGCGCGGGGCCCTCCTCCATGCGGTGGACGAGGAGCGCGAGAGCCTGGACGGTCTTGCCGAGGCCCATGTCGTCGGCGAGGCAGCCGCCTCCGCCCCACTCCGCGAGGCGCGCGAGCCAGCGGAAGCCCTCCACCTGGTAGGGGCGCAGCTCGGCGCTCAACCCCTCGGGTACCCGAGGCTCGAAGCTCGCCGCCTCGCGGATCCGCTCGAGCATCGTACGCAGCTCGAGGGCCGCCTCGAGCTCGCCGCCGTCTGCGACGAGAGCTTCGAGGGCGGGGAGCGACGCGAGGGACGCCTCGAGGCCGCCTCGCGACGCGTAGGTCTGATCCGCGGCGAGCGACAGGCGCTCGCGGAGCTCGTCGCCGAGCGCGACCCAGGTGTCGGCGGACGCCTGCACGTAGCGGGCGCCGCGCCGGGCGGCGTCGAGGGCCTCGGCGAGCTCGAGCTGCACGCCGTCGACCTCGATCTTGCCGTCGAGGCCGAGCCAGTCGCGCTTGGAAGCGAGGCGGATGGAGACGTTCCCGGTCTGAGCGGCCTGGGTGATCTTCCAGCGATCGGAGAGCCACTCCACCCGCAGCGATTCGCTCGTCTGCAGCTCGCCCAACCGCACGAGCAGGTCGAGGGCGGCGTCGCCCCCGCGGGCCCAGGTGAACGAGCCTTCGTCCGCGTCCGCGAGATCGAGCGCGCGCTGCACGACGCGGGCAGCTGCGACTTCGGGCACGAAGGTGCGGCGCACGAAGACCCTGCGCCTTTCGATCGAGCCGGGCGCCGTCTCGACGCCCTGCCCCGGCACGAGCGCGGCGCCGCCTGGCGCGGGAACGACGAGGATCTGCACCTTCAACGAGACCGGCCCGGTCCGCTCCACCCGCACCAGGACCTCGTCCCGAACCGGGACCTCGTCGCCGAGGAGCCCCTCCGGGATCCGCATCGGCACGAGGGTGGCGATCCTGGACGCGCGCTCGAGGATGGCGTTCGCCGCCTCCGCCGGGAACGAGTTGGAGCCCGCGCCCAGCGCGACGAGAACCTCGCGCACCTTCGGGTCGACCCGGGCGACGAGGCATCGCGCGGCGTGCTCGTCGAGGAGGATCACCGAGCCGTCGAACGTGGAGGTGCGGAGCTGGGGGAGGATCTCCTCGAGCGGTACCGTCGCACCTTCGGTCCAGGGGACGATGGAGACGGCGTCATCGCGCTCCTCGAGGGCGAGGTGGATGGTGGACGCGCGCAGGTCCAGCCGGCGGAGCGGAGGGCCCGCGAGGAAGACGTGCGGGTGGCCACAGAGCTCTCGCAGGGCCTGCCGAGCGAGAGGCTCGCGCACGTGCTCGGGCTGCCAGCCGGGCTGCCCCTGGAGCATCCTCACGACGCGGCGGTCGCGCGGATCGACGACCTCGTCGAGATCGTGCTGCCGCAGCGGCGAACCCGCCGAGAACCTGCCGTTCTTGAGGCGCTTCTGGAGGAGCGCCGCCACGTCGGGGACGCCGGAGTGGGTGGGCGTCACCCGCCACGCGATCCGCGAGGCGACGTCGGCGCCGGCGCCGGGCCCTGCCTCGATCCGGGCGAGCGCGGCGTCGAGCCTGCCGAGGGTGCGCTGCCAGTCCGGCGCGCTCAGGGCGCCGCGCAACTCGTCACGAAGGGCGCTCGACGGCTCGAGGAGCGCGTCGAGGATCGCGTCCAGCGCGGGGGCGACGTGGGGGCAGGCGTACGCGCGGCAGGAGCACCACGGCTCCGGCGGGCCGGCGAGCTTCACCATCACGGCGCGCTCGGCGCCCGGCCTCCAAGGGTTGGAGCTGGCGACCTCGACGAAGACCTGGAGGCGGGACGGATCCTCGTGGAAGGCCCAGCGCACCAGCCTCGCCCGCCTGGGGCCGCCTCGCGCCGTGGCGGCGAAGCGGGCCTTCCGCAGGCGCACGAGGAGCGGGTCGAGGAAGGGATCGCCCGTGGGCGCGTCCGCCCACCGTGACTCGACCTCGTGCGTCGTCCGGGCGAGGCCGAGCCTCGCGAGCGCCCTGCGATCGAGCCAGGCGCGCGCTGCCTCCTGCGCCTCCACGAACGCGCGGCTCCCCAGGAGGGCACGCAGCTCCGCGAGCCCCTCCGGCGACGGCGAGGCCAACTCCTCGATGGTGGTCAAGGCGTTGCGCAGCCCGTCGGCCAGCGGCTCTTCTTCCAGCCCCGCCAGCGCGAGCATGGCAGGATCCGACAGATCCCCCTCGATCCCGGCGGCGCGGGCCCATCGATGGAGGGACTCGGCGCTCTCCCAGCGGGCGTCGAAGAGGTTGGAGAGTCGATCGGTCTGTTCGGAGTCGGGACGCAATTCGGGCTCGAAGGAAACGGCGTTCCTATCAGAACACCCGGTCCCGGTCGTTCACTCTGGAGTTTTCGATCACGAAGAGAATCTGGCGAGGGCCGTCGCGGCGAGCCCGCCGACGAACGCCAGGTCGATCGCCGCCGCCACCGCCGCGAGGATCCGCGCCCGTCCCGACGCCTCGCCGGCGCGCCTGGCGAAGGAGAGGAGGGCGTCGAGGGAGACCATGGTGCCGATGGCGGGGACCACGGTGATCCCGAGGATCGCCGCCACGAAGGCCCGCCTGGCGAGCTTGTCGGCGGGCGCCTGCGGCGCTGGTGGCGGGTCCTCGGGCTCGTCGTCGCGGAGGACGGGGTCCGGCACGACGTGGGGCGCCGCGAGGACCGCGAGGGCGTCGGTTCGATCCGGGGCGCCGACCTGGAGGCGAACGCCGCCGATGGCGTTGGAGAGGTGGGGCGCCACGCCGACCATCGCCTCGTCGAGCACCCGCGCCCGGATCCCGTGCCCCTCGAGGAGATCCCGCGCGAAGACCGCCTCGTAGGCGAGGCCGAAGGTGCGGATGGTGATCCAGTCGACGGCTTCGACGTTCTCGGCGGCGATGGCGGTCCGTCCTTTCGAGTCTCTCGCGACGAACGATACCCCTCCTGCGCCCGAGGAGGTACCCGGCTTTCGCCGCGGTGGTGTCCTCGTGGATGGCGTGCGCTTGCGCTCGCCCGGTCCCCGCCCTATAGGGCTGCGTTTTACGGTCCACTCGCTTCGTCATGCTCGAACCCACACCCGTCTCTCTCCCGACGAGTCTTCCCCCCGCGAACCAGGCGCTCGCGCGGCTCGCCCGCATCGCCACGGCGGCGCTGCGCGCGAAGAACGCCGTCGCGATCTCCCGGGACGGCAGGGAGTCGCTGGCCATCGGCACTTCCTGCGACGGACGGGCGCTTGCGGAGCCGGTGATCTCGGCCGTTCTCGAGCTCCGGCGGCCGCTCCTCGTCGAAGACGCGGACGAGCTGCCCGAAGGGGACGCGAAGGCGCTCGCCGGCGAGCTCGGCGCGCGCTCTCTCGTCGCGGTCCCGTTCGCGCAGAAGGCGCAGGCGCGCAACGGGGTTCTCCTGGTCTGCGACAGCGAGCCTCGCGACTGGGGCGGTAAGGCCTTCTCGCTCCTCGAAGATCTGGCCGAGGGCGCCCTCGCGAGGTGGGCGCTCCTGGAGGAGGTCGCCGCGAGGAAGCAGCGGGAGGAGGAGCTGCTCCTGGTGCAGTCGCTGACCGACGCGATCTTCAGCGCGCCCGACGTGGCGAGCGCGATCCTCGTCACCTTGCGCCGGGTCTGCGAGTTCACCGGTTGGGAGTACGGCGAAGCGTGGCTCCCCGACGAGAACGACGAGCGGCTGGAGAGCGCGCCCGCGTGGTACTCGTTCCGGGAGGATCCGTTCACGAGCGTCAGCAGGACCCTCACCTTCGGGCGAGGGCATGGACTGCCCGGACGCGTCTGGGAGCAGCAGAGCCCGATCTGGGAGCGCGACCTCGCGCGGTCTCCGTCGTACCCGCGGCTGAACCTCGCGACGTCGGTGGGGATCAAGGCCGCCGTGGGGATCCCCGTGCTCTTCCAGGGGCGGGTCGTGGCCGTGCTCGTGTTCCACGCCACGACACTCGGCGAGGAGGATCGCCGCCTCGTCGGCCTGATCTCGACCGTGGCGTCGGAGCTGGGCGGCGTGGTGGCGGCGAAGCGGGCCGAGGACCGGCTCCGCGACTCGGAGGCGCGCCTCGCGGGCATCCTGGACGTGGCGGCGGACTCGATCGTGTCGATCGACGGCGCCCAGCGGATCACGATGTTCAACCGGGCCGCCGAGCGGATGTTCGGGTACGAGGCGGAGGAGATCCTCGGGGAGCGCCTCGAGATCCTGCTGCCCGAAGACGCGCGACCGAACCACGCGCGATACGTGCATGGCTTCGTGGAGTCCGGCGAGACCGCCCGCTTCATGAGCCAGCGAGGCGAGATCCGCGGCAGGCGCAAGGACGGCAGGATCTTTCCCGCCGAGGCGACGATCTCCGTGCTTCGGCTGGGCGACGAGCCGGTTTGCACCGTGGTCCTGCGGGACATCACCGCCCGCAAGGAGGCGGAGGCGGCGCTCGAGGCCCAGGCGATCCGCGACGACCTCACCGGCCTGCACAACCGGCGCGGCTTCCTGCTCCTGGCCGAGCAGGAGCTCCTCGCCGCGGGACGCTCGGGCGTCTCCTGCGTCCTGCTCTACATGGACATGGACGGCTTCAAGGCGATCAACGACGATCTCGGCCATCCGGCGGGGGACGCGGCGCTCGTCGAGGTCGCCCAGATCCTGCGGAGCACCTTCCGGGCCTCCGACGTGGTGGCTAGGATCGGCGGCGACGAGTTCGTGGTGCTCGCCAGGTGCGACGCCGAGTCGGAGGCGTCGATGCGCGAGCGGCTCCGCGGGCGCATCGACGAGGCGAACGCGCAGCCGAGCCGCTCCCATGCCCTGTCGCTCAGCATCGGCGCGGCCACGTGGGATCCGGCGGGCCCGACCGCGCTCGAGGAGCTCATGGCTCGGGCCGACGGGGCGATGCTTGAGGCCAAGCGGTCGCGCAAGGCGGTCCGCACGGGGGCTTGACGCGAACGACGCCGGGGCCGGCGCCTTGGATGCGATATCCTCCCTCGCGTCATTCCCGAGGACCGACCGGAGGCGCCATGCGCAGCCCGCTCGCGGCGATCCTGCTGACGATCGCTCTCTCTTCCTGTGCGATTTCCCGGCCGCCGGCCGTCGTGGGGATGCCGAAGGACGATCCGGACGCGCGGCTGAGCGCGGTGTGGATCGGGCACGCGACAGTGCTGCTCCGCCTGGGCGATCAGCGGGTGCTCACCGATCCCAACCTCAGCGGCCTGCTCTACATCGTGCCCCGCGACACCCCGGCGTCGGTGCGCGCGAACGAGATCCCCTTCGTGCACGCGGTGCTGATCAGCCACATGCACTTCGACCACTTCGATCGGCCCACGCTGCGGTCGCTCTCGCCGAACACCGCGATTTTCTACCCCGACGGCGGGCAGCCCTACGCCGGCTCGTTGACGCAGTATCGCCGAGAGGCGCTCGCGCCGTGGCAGTCAACGCGGGTGGGGAAGCTCACCATCACCGCCGTCCCGGTCCAGCACTTCGGCGGGCGCTACGGCTTCGATGCCTTCTGGAACCACGCGTACACCGGGTACGTGATCGAGGCAGACGGCGTGAAGGTCTTCTTCGGCGGTGACACGGGAAACGCACCGGAGCTCTTCCGCGAGGTCGGCGAGCGGTTCCCGGGCATCGACCTGGCGCTGATCCCGATCGCGCCCTACCGGGGGGAGAAGGGGAACCGGGTGCACGCGAACCCCGCCGAGGCGCTGGAGATCTTCCGCGCGGTGGGAGCGCGCCACATGATCCCGATCCACTACGAGGGCTACTACGGCCACTGGGGCGGCTACGACAAACCCAGGCGGCACCTCGAGGAGGCGTTGGCGCGGGAGGGGCTGGAGGATCGCGTCTTCGCGCTTCGCCCCGGCGAGCGCTGGCTCCTGCGCGGCGAGCGGCCGGTCGTCACCCGGGAGCTGCGCCGGAAGCCGAAGGAGACCGGCGTGGCCGGCCGATGACGGCGACCTCTCGCCGACCGCTGCGTGGGTCGGCATTCATCGAGAGGATCGCACCGATCGACATGGGCGACGGGCGTTCGCGCTTCGTGTCGGCGCGCGCGAGCCGTCGTCTCTACCGCGTCAGCGCGGCGGCACGAAGGCGCGGTTCTCCTCGGCGGGCTTGCCGTCGAGGCCCTCCATCGCCGACTTGAGACCGGCGAGGGACGCCACGAAGGACGAGGCCTCGTAGGGGATGAAGAGCTTGTTGGCGGGGCCCGCGGCCATCGCCTGCAGCGCCTCGACGTACTTGAACGCTAGGACCTCGGGCGTGGCGCGGCCGTGGTGGATCGCCTCGAAGATCTTGCCGATCGCCTCCGCCTCGCCGGCGGCCTGCAGCACCTTGCCGCGGCCCTCGCCTTCGGACTCGAGGATCGCCGTCTCGCGGGCGGCCTCGGCGGCCATGATGCGGGCGAGCTTGTCTGCCTCGGCGCGGAGGAGCTCGGCGGACTTCTCCGCCTCCGCCTCGAGGACCCGCGCGGTCTTCAGACCTTCCGCCTGCAGCACCTTCGACTGGCGCTCACCCTCTGCCTGGAGGATCTGCGCGGACTTGAGACCTTCCGCCTGGGTGACGCGGGCGCGGCGCTCTCGCTCGGCCGTCATCTGCAGCGCCATGGCGTTGCGGATCTCGAGGGGCGGCTCGATCTCCTTGAGCTCGACGCGGGTGACCTTCACGCCCCACTTCTCGCTGGCGTCGTCGAGGACCTCGCGCAGGCGGGTGTTCAAAGTGTCGCGGGAGGTGAGGGTCTCGTCGAGGGTGAGGCTGCCCATCACGTTGCGGATGTTGGTCTGGGTGAGCTCGTGGATCGCGCGGGGCAGGTTCTCGATCTCGTAGATCGCCTTCACCGGATCGATGACCTGGTAGTAGATCACCGTCCCGACCTCCATCGTGACGTTGTCGCGGGTGATCACGGGCACCTTCTCGAAGCCCATGATCTGCTCGCGCAGATCGATCCGGGAGCTCGAGATCACCATCCGCCCCTGCCCGGTCATGTACATGGATCGGGCGTTGTCGAGCAGCGGGATGATCACGTTGAAGCCGCTGCCGAGCACGCGGTGGAAGCGGCCCAGGCGCTCGACGATCATCGCCTGGGACTGCGGGACGATCCGCACGCCCATCATGATGGTGACGAACGCGAAGAGCGCGAGGACGATCAGGATCACTGTCATCTGCCGACTCCCTCTCTGTGGGCCCCCGGGATCCGGTTCACCCTGAGTTTCAATCCTTCGATGGCCTCGACCCGCACCCGCTCGCCGGCGTCGATGGGCACGTCGGCGAGGGCCGTCCACGTCTCGCCGCCCAGGCGGACCAGGCCGCGCTTGGCGCCGGGGCCGATGGCGTCCACCACCTCGGCCTCCCGGCCGATCATCGCGTCCGCGTTGGTACGCACGTCGCCGTGTTTGGTGGCGAGGTATTTACGGAAGAGCGTCCGCGAGAGCGCCAGCAGGACGAAGGATGTAGCGATGAAGGCGCCGAGCTGCACGTTGAAGCTCGCGCCGACGTAGGCGAAGCCCGAGGCGACCACGCAGCCTGCGCTGAACATCACGATGAAGAAGCCGCCGGTGACCGTCTCGGCGATGCCGAGCACGATCGCGAGGGCCAGCCATAGCTGATAGGCGTGGGTGGGCAGGTAACTGTCCAGGCTCGACATGCGCTCCCCGGGAAAAGGGGGCGATCTTCGCAAGTTCCGAGCGGGGAGTCGAGCGTCAGTCGGTCGAGGGCTCGATCGATCGCGTGGAAAGAAGGCGAGGATCGCAGGGGCCGCGCGCGGAGTCGATGTTCAGCGGGGCGGGGGCCCGGTCGATCGCCTGGGCAGAAAAGGCGGCCGGGCGAGGTCGAAAAAGACGAGCGCGCACGGGATCAAGCGCGCGATCGCAGAGTCGACGAGGGCGAATCAGCGAACGCGGGCGGGCGTGGGAGCTCCGACTTCGACGTGGGACTGCCGTGCTCCCGGCGCGATCTCGTCGAGGTGGTCCTCGAACCACTCATCGGCCAACCGCCCCGTGAAGATCACCGAGTCGGCGAAGACGGCAGCGAGGTACAGCGCGCCGGCACCGACGATGGACCACATGGCCGTCGAGGTGACCGAGCCGTTGGCGGCAGCTTCGATCGACACAGAGGCTCCCCACACCACGGCGATCGCGCGGACGACCTTGGTCGACCAGTGCTGCGAACGCGGCATCGACAGCGCATCGTTCCAATTCTTCGTCCAGTCCATCTTGCACCTGCCGTGTGAGGAACGATCCGGTTCTACCGCGGAGAGGCTGGAAAGCGCAAGAAATCCACTAGCTTACATTGTGCGCGAGGGTGCCCGGATGTGCGACCGCGTGATTGGCGGTGGTCCTCCATCCGCGCGCCCGGGGCACGCTTTCTCCCGCGAAATCGGCGACTTGCAGTGTCTGCCGACCGTGACATGGATGTGGGACAGACTGTGCGGTGGGGTGGGTGTAGGTAATCGGCCCACGTAAAGAGGGAACGTCACCGTGCTCAAGCAGAACGCGCGCTTCGTCGACCTGGGGCTCCGCCTCACCGACTTGATCATCCTCACGATGGCCTTGCCCCTCGCGCACCAAGGCTATTCGCTCGCGCCGATGGCGCGAACAGTGGCACCGCCGTTGTCCGAGCTCTGGGGGCCGTTCGTCGGCGTGCTCCTCCTTTGGATCGCCGCGTCTGGTTCGTTCCATGTGTACGGCGCCTACCGCACCCGGAGCGTCTCTTCGGAGATCTTCCGGATCGCGAGGACGGTGACCCTCGTGGCGCTGCTCGTCCTCGCCGGAATCTTCGCCACCGACTCGAGGCTTCCCCGCATTTTCGTTGGTCTCTACTTCGCCGGGTCGTTCGCGACGATGGCGGCGAGCCGAGCGGTGATGCGCGTAGCCGCGCGGCTGTTGAGGCGGCGTGGCTACAACGTACGGCGGTACGCGATCGTCGGCGTCGGGATCGGCGCGGAGGAGGTCGCCACACTCTTCGACCGGCAGCCGCAGTGGGGCTACCGGCTGGCCGGCTACATCCTCCCGGACGGCAGCGAGTTCGCGCTGCCCGGCGAGACGATCCTAGGGACCCTCGATGAGCTGGAGACGATCCTAGATCGGCAGGTGCTCGACGAGGTGGTCTTCGCGGTTCCCCGGGAGAAGCTCGCCTTTATCGCCGACGCAGTGCGGACGTGCGAAGAGCAGGGGGTCCGCGTCTCCGTGTCCCTGCAGCCGCTCCAGCTCGGTACGGGCCAGATGTCGCTCCTGGAGCTGTCGGGCCTGTCGATGCTGGTGTTCGATCGGACTCCGACCGATCCGCTCGCGCTCGCGACCAAGCGAGCGTTCGACGTGGTGGTCAGCGCCGCCGCGCTGGTGCTGCTCGCTCCAGTGTTCATGGTCGTGGCGGTGGCGATCAGGCTCGAGTCCAAGGGGCCGGTCTTCTTTCGGCAGACGAGGGTGGGCCTCAACGGCCGGCCCTTCTCGATGATCAAGTTCCGTTCGATGTACCGGGATGCAGAAGACCGCCTGCAGGCCCTTCGCGCCCAGAACGAGATGAGCGGGCCCGTCTTCAAGATGAAGAACGATCCTCGGATCACGAGGGTAGGGCGGATCATCCGCAAGCTCTCCATCGACGAGCTGCCCCAGTTCTGGAATGTGCTCACTGGGAAGATGAGCATCGTCGGCCCTCGGCCACCGCTTCCTGCGGAGGTACGGCAGTACGAGCGGTGGCAGCGCCGCCGGCTCTCGATGCGGCCCGGGATCACCTGCACGTGGCAGGTGAGCGGGCGCAACGGGATCTCGTTCGAGCGCTGGATGGAGCTCGACCTCGAGTACATCGACAACTGGTCGTTCGGTAGGGATCTGCAGATCTTCCTGAAGACGATACCGGCGGTCGTCTCTGCGCGCGGGGCGCATTGACTCAAGTCGCTCCGAGCTCCGCGTCAAGGAACCCGACCAGGACTCTCGCGTAAGTGTCCGGCGCCACCTGGTTGAAACCACCGTGCCCCGCGCCCGGAACGATCCACGTACGGCTACCGGGCGGGAGCGCCCGCTCGAGCATGGGCATCATCCACTGCCCTTCCTCTTTGGAGCCGGCGATCAGGAGCACGTGGCGGGGCGCGATGGCGGCGAGCACGTCCACGGGCCGGACGGCGTCGAGATCGATACCCCGCAAGTAGTAGGGGAGGAGCGCGCCCAGACGCCAGGGTAGGCCATGGCTCGCGAAGTCGAGCTCAACGTTCTCGCGCAGGCTCGTCCCAGGCGAGAGGAGCACGACGGCACGGAGCCCGCGGTCGAGAGCCGCTGCGTGTGCCAGCGCGTTGGCGCCGATCGAGAAGCCGATGGCACCGAGGTGCGCCGGATCCACGTCAGGCCGGCGGCGCAACCAGTCAGCCGCAGCCTTGATGTCGAGCTGCTCCTTCTCGCCCATGGTGACGGTCGATCCTTCGCTTTCACCGTGGCCGCGAAGGTCGAAGAGGAGCACGCCGTAACCGGCTCTCACGAGGGCACGAGCCTCCGGGATAAGTCCGAGCCGCCCCTGGCCGAGCCCGTGGGCGAGGAGCACGGTCTTGCCCTGGCGCGGCGGGACGAACCAGCCGGAGAGCTGCAGCCCATCGCTGGTGCGGAAGCGAACGTCTTCGATCGGGCAGGTCTTGCCGGGTGGGCAGAGGTCCTTCGGTCGCTCCGGTCGGCCGCGCGCTACGTGAAACTGCTGCTCGCTTTGCATCGCGCCCCGGCCGGCGAGGGCCGAAAAGACGAGGCCGCCGAGGCCTAGGACAGCTACCAGGGCGCTGGGGACAGGTTTCATGCTGCACCCTCCACAACGAGACGCTCTCCGCTCCATAGGCGCAGCCGTGGCTCGTCTCCCTCGACGGCGAGCGCGGCGGCGTACCCTTCTGGTACAGGGAGATCCTGCAGCCACCAACGGCGCGGTTCCAGCCCCTCGAGGATTCGCGCGTCGTTTCGGGCGAGGGTGACCGAGAAGGTGGTGGTGGGGAGGAGGAAGCCGCCGCCCTCGGCCTTGAGGATGGCCTCCTTCCGCGCCCACAAGCGAAAGAAGGCGTCGGCCTGCGCGGCAAGCTCCATAGCGAAGAGCGCCGCCTGCTCGCGAGGCGAGAAGACGGCGCTCGCAATCGAATGGATGTCGACGGCGCCGTGTCGCTCGACGTCCACGCCGAGCTCGCGATCGTGTGCGATTGCCACGAGGACCAGCTCGCCGGAGTGCGAGACGTTGAAGCCGACACGGCCCCCGGAGCCAGGTGCGAGCATGGGCTTACCGTGTGGACCTTCTGTAAGCGGCACGTGCTCCGCGCTGCAGCCGAGAGTGCGACCGAGGATGCGGCGGAGGGAGACGCGGCCGGCCCGGAACCGGCGGCGGTCGATCTCTGCGCGAAACGCCGCGGCGCGCCGTCTCTCCACTTCGTCCATAACGCCCTCCAGCTCCGCGCCGGCGCCGACCTTCGAGAGATCGATCCCGATGACGTGGACCGCCCCTTCCGCGAAGTCGTCCGGAGCGAGCGCGGGCCAGCTCTTCACGTGCCGGTCCGCAGCGTCGGCCTCTCGCCGAAGCGATCCTCGATCCAGCCGGCGAGCTGCTCCACGAGGGCGCGGCGGTGCTCCGGTGTCGTGAAGAGATGGTCGGCCTCCGGAACGAAGAGCTCGTCGACGCGGCCCCGGAAGGCGCCCGGCATCATCTCGAAGAATTGGCCGCTGTAGCCGTAGGTGATGTTGTCGGCGCCGGAGTAGACGGCGAGGATCCTCACGCCGCGGTGAAGAAGCTCCTCGAGCTGCCGCGAGAGCAGCTCCCGCGTCGGATAGTCACGAGTGAAGATGAGATCCTCCTCGCCGAGGCTGCGCCGCTGCCCGGCGGTGAGGCGAAGCCGCGCGAGCTGACTCCGGGCGTAGCGACGCCAGCGGTGGAGCGAGAGCAGCCGTTTCATGTGCCAGCGCACGAGGAATCGACGGGTGCGGTAGGCGTAGCCTTCGACCCAGATCATGCCGGCCACCCGGGGATCGGCGAGGGCGACGCCGTGGGCGGCGTCGGTGCCAGAGCAGAAACCAATCACCACGAAGTGCTTGGCCCCATACTTGCGCCCAAGGTGGTCCATTGCGTCGCGCATGTCGAGGACGGCGCGCTCGGACTCGCTGGCGCCGCCGCTGCGAACGGCGCTGTCTCCCATGCCGGAGAGATCGAAACGAAGCACGGGGAAGCCGCTCGCGGCGAGGCGCCGGGCGAGCTCTACCCAGATCCTTCCCGGCCCGACGCGAGTCTGGATGCCTACGTTCGTGAGCAGGATCGTCGGCGCGTTCGCGTTCGCGGCTGCATCCGACTCTGTGAGGATGCCGGTCAGCCCGCGACGCGCCCCGAAGACCTCGACCCGCTCGTTCACGCCGTCCCCTCCTCGAGCGCTGCCACCAGGATGCGCAGCGCCTCGTCTCCCAGTGCGCCCGAGGGTGCCGCCGGCTGAATGCGCAGCTGGACCGACTGCGCGTCCGTCTCCAGGCGTCTCGCGAGCTCCCGCTGCTCAGGCCTGTCTTCCGCGGCGAGCATCACGACCCGGCCCTTGAACCCGCTCGGCGTTCCAAGCAGATCGAGGCCCGCGATCTCATGCCGCATGTTGGGCACGAAGGGATACGCGAGAAGGGCATTCGTGTCGCGGGGCAGGGGATGACGTGACCAGCGGCGTCGGTCCTCCTCGAGGTCTTCCATCTCTCGCAGGTAGTGGTTGCCCCGGACCACGGGCTCCCACAGGACGACTTCGCCCACGTCTTCGCGCGCGCACGCCACCTCGAATGCCAGGGCCGCGCCCAGACGAAGGCCGACGAGCGAGACGCTCCGAAGGCCGGCGAGCTCCTTGAGCTCTTTGACCGCGGCGCCGACGTCTTCGCGCCATTTCTTGGGCGAGCCCTCCTCGAGATCGCCGTGCGAATCGCCGGTTCCCGTGTAGTCGAAGCGAAGGACGTGGAAGCCCGCGCGGGCGAGGCGCACCGCCAGTTTCCGGAAGGGCCAGTGCGCGTGCTCGTATTCCGTGAAGAGCGGATAGCAGAGCACCACGCCGGCGCGGCGATCGGCCGCGTCGGGCGGGTGGTAGACACCGAAGAGTGGGTGGTCTTCGGGCCCGAAGAAGAATGGTGTCACGGCCTTCTCTGCCCCGGCATCCCACGCCAGAGCCTCCCGAGCATCCGCTCGGCGAAGGAGGACGCCGCCCGCCCTTCCTCACCGCTCGGCCGTCCTTCGTTCGTGTTGGAGCCCGCCAGCATCTCGGCGGCGATCTGCTCGAGCGAGCTCGTGACCAGCATGCGCGGCGGAACCTTGATGCCCGTCCGCCGGTCGAGCTGCGCCACCACCTGCAAGCAGAGCAGGGAGTGGCCGCCCAGATCGAAGAAATTGTCGTGGACGCCGACGCGCTCCTGGCCGAGCGCCTCGCGCCAGAGCGCGGCGAGAAGCTCCTCGGCCTCGGTCCGCGGCGGCACGAAGTCATCTCTGTCCGCACCGATCTCTGCAGGCGAGGGCAGCGCCTTACGATCGATCTTTCCGTTGGGCGTGAGCGGCAGGCCGGCGAGCTCCACGATGTGCTGCGGGACCATGTAGTCCGGAAGCGCGCTACGGGCGAGCTTGCGCAGCTCGTGGTCCACGATCTCCTCGCCCTCGGCTGGAACGACGTAGGCAACGAGTCGCTGGTCGCCCGCGCGAACCTCCCAGACGCTCGCGACGGCGCTCGCGACCGACGGATGACGGGCGAGGACGGCCTCGATCTCGCCGAGCTCGATGCGGAAACCGCGGACCTTCACCTGCTGATCGTTGCGGCCGACGTATTCCAGCTCGCCGTCGGCGCGAAGTCGGACCACATCGCCGGTTCGGTAGAGGGTGCCGCCCGGCCGGAAGGGATCGGGCAGGAACCGCTCGGCGTTGAGCTCGGGTCTCTCGTGGTAGCCGAGGGTGACGCCGGCGCCGCCGATGAAGAGTTCGCCCGGAATGCCGAAGGGCAAGGGCTGGAGCCGTTCGTCGAGAACCCAGGCGGTCTGGTTGGGGAGCGGCCTCCCGATGCGCACCGGGCCGCCGGCGCGCACCCGGGACATGGTGCTCCACACCGTCGTCTCGGTGGGCCCGTACATGTTGTAGAGGCGATCGACGCGCGAGGCGATCTCGTCGGCGAGGCCCGGGGGCAGCGCCTCGCCGCCGCAGAGCGCCGTGAGGTGCGGACTCCCTTGCCAGCCCGCGGCGAGGAGGAGGCTCCAGGTGGCAGGCGTCGCCTGGAGCATGCTGATGCGGCGGGTCGCCAGGACCTCCGCGAGGCGGCCGCCGTCGCGGGCGGTCTCACTGCCGGCGAGGACGATGCGACCGCCACGGGTCAGCGGCAGGAAGATCTCGAGGACAGAGATGTCGAAGGAGAGGGTGGTGATGGCCAGGAGCCTGTCGTCCGGGCCGAATCCGGGCTCGCGTGCGACGCCTTCGAGGAAGTTGACGACGCTCCGATGGGGAACGAGGACGCCCTTGGGCGTGCCGGTCGAGCCGGAAGTGTAGATCACGTACGCGACGTCGCCGGAGGTCGCGTCATCTTCGGGATCCTCGAATCCTTCAGGCCCCATGGACATCCCGACCGCCTCGTCGACGCGGAGGACGGGAACGGAAAGCCGTCCGAGTACGTCGAGGTTGGGCCCGTCGGTGACGAGGAGAGCGAGGGTGGAATCACCGGCGTAGAAGCTCAGGCGCTCCGGCGGGAACTCCGGATCGAGCGGCACCCACGCGGCACCGGCGCGGAGGATACCGAGGAGCACCGCGACCAGATCGCGGCTTCGGTCCATGCACACGCCGACGCGGGCGCCGCGCCTCACGCCCAGGGCGCGCATGCGCCGCGCCAGGTCCGCCGCCCGCTGTTCCAACCCGGCGTAGGTGAAGGAGCCGTCGTCGGCCTCGACCGCGATCGCCTCCGGGTTCTGCCGTGCCGAGCGTGCCACGAGTTCATCGAGGCGGAGGGCGTCGGCGCCCGACTCCTGGACGGGCTCGTTCCAGGCAGCGAGGAAGGCGTGCTGCGAATCGGGAACAAAATCGAGGGCCGCGATCGAGGCATCTGCCTGCACCAACGCGTCGCCGAGCAGCTTGCGATACGAGTCGGCGAAGGCTTGGACGGTCTTCTCGTCGTAGAGATCGCTAGCATACTCGAGGCCGCAGACCAGCGAGTGCCCCGTCTCCTTCACCCAGAGGTAGAGGTCGGTCGGCGCCGCGTGCACCGCGAGGTTGATCTGGGTGAAGGGGATCCCCGCTATCGATTCGTTGCGGTTGCGTGTGTCCTGGAATCCGAAGAGGACTTGGTAGATCGGCGTGCGGCTGGGATCGCGCGGAACCTGCAGGTCCCGCACCAGGGTCTCGAAGGGGAAATCCTGGTGCTGAAAGGCGTCGAGGGCCGTGGCGCGGACGCGAGCGAGCAGTTCATCGAAACCGAGCGACGGATCGACGTCGGTGCGGAGCGCGAGCGTGTTCACGAAGAACCCGAGGAGACTCTCGGTCTCCGGCATGGAGCGGCCCCGCACCGGCGTGCCGACGATGATGTCGCTCTGGCCGGTATATCGGTGGAGAAGCGCCTTGAAGCCGGCGAGCAGCACCATGTAGAGCGTGGCGCCGTGGGATTGGCCGTAGGCGGTGAGGCGCTCGGTCTCCTCGCGGGAGAAGGCGAATTGAAGCGTATAGCCCCGGTGGCTGGATGTTGCCGGGCGCGGGCGATCGGTGGGGAGTTCGAGGACGGGGAGCGTCCCTCCCAGCCTCTCCATCCAGTAGGCCCGCTGCCCCTCGATGTCCTCGCCGGCGGGGTTCGCACGATTCCAGGCTGCGAAATCGCGATAGCGAATCGGCAGTGGGCCGAGCGGAGAGGGCTCGCCCCGCGAGAACGCGTCCACCAGCACGTCGAGCTCGCGAAGGAGGATGTCGAAGGACCAGCCGTCCCAGACGATATGGTGGACGACGAAGAAGAAGACCCATTCGGCGTCACCGGTCCGGTAGAGCGCGGCGCGAAACGGCGGACCACGCACGATGTCGATGGGCTCGTCGGTCGCCGCTTGCATGCGGGCGGAGAGCTCCGCCTCGCGGGCGGGGCCCGGCAGCGGCCGTAGATCGATCGCCTCGAGCGGGTAGGGCGCCGGCCCCCAGATCCGCTGCACCGCCCCGTCGCCCGTCATTTCGATGGTGGTGCGCAGCGGCTCGTGGCGAGCGATCACCGTCTGGAAGGCACGCTCGAAGGCCGCCGCGTTCAGCTCACCGTGGAGCCGGAAAGCGGAGGGGAGGTTCCAGACACACGTGCCTGGCTCGAACTGCTCGAGGAACCAGACCCGCTGCTGCATGAGCGAGAGCGGGGCGTCCGATCCCTCCGGCAGCGTTGGGATTCGCTGCGCGGCAGGGGCATCCGACCCGTCGCTCCGGAGAAGACGCGCGAAGGCCTCGACCGTCGGCGCCTCGAAGACCTTCCGGAGACCGACGACGATACCGTGGTCGCGCTGGAGGCGCGCTAGGGCCTGCGCGGCCAGAAGCGAGTGGCCGCCGAGGCGGAAGAAGTCGTCCAGGACGCTGATCCGCGGCAGCCCCAGGACCTCCTGCCAGATCGCCGCGACCAGCCTCTCGTCGTCGGTGCGCGGCTCGACGAAGGCCGCCGTCGATACGACGCCCGAGGGTGCCGGCAGGGCCTTGCGATCTACCTTGCCGTTCGGCGTGAGCGGCAGGCGCTCGAGCGACACGAAATGCTGGGGGATCATGTACGAAGGAAGCGCCGCCGCCAAGTGCGCCCGCAGGCTGTTCTCGTCGGGCGCCTCTCCTCTGTTGGTGAACCACGCCACGAGACGCGGATCGCCGTCCCGCTCCTCCCGAACCGCCGCCACTGCAGCCGCGATTGCAGGATGGGAGGCGAGCCGCGTCTCGATCTCGCCGAGCTCGATGCGGAACCCGCGGAGCTTCACCTGCTGATCGTTGCGACTGATGTACTCGAGCTCGCCGTTCGAGTGCAGGCGGACGACGTCGCCGGTTCGGTACAGCCTGCCTCCGCGCTGGAAGGGGTCGGCGAGGAAGCGCTCGGCGTTGAGCGCGGGTCTCTCATGGTAGCCGAGGGTGACGCCGGCGCCGCCGATGAAGAGCTCGCCCGGAACGCCGAAGGGCACGGGGCGGAGGCGCTCGTCGAGGACCCGGGCTGTCTGGTTGGGCAGTGGGCTGCCGATCCTCACCGGCTCGCCGGCGTGCACCCGGGACATGGTGCTCCATACCGTCGTCTCGGTAGGTCCATACATGTTGTAGAGGCGATCGACCCGTGAGGCGATCTCGGAGGCGAGGCCCGCTGGCAACGCCTCGCCGCCGCAGAGCGCGGTCAGGTGCGGACTACTTTCCCAGCCCGCAGCGAGGAGGAGGCGCCAGGTGGCGGGCGTCGCCTGGAGCATGTTGATGCCGCGGGTCGCCAGCGCCTCGGCGAGTCGGGCGCCGTCGCGGGACGTTTCGCTGCTTGCGATCACCATGCGGCCGCCGCGGGCCAGCGGCAGGAAGATCTCGAGAACGGAAATGTCGAAGGAGAGGGTCGTGACGGCAAGGAGCGCGTCGTCCGGGCCGAAACCGAGCTCGCGCGCGACGCCTTCGACAAAGTTGACGACGCTCCGGTGTGGAACGAGGACACCCTTCGGCGTGCCGGTCGAGCCCGAGGTGTAGATGACATAGGCGACGTCGTCGGGCCCCGCGTGGCCTTCGGAATCGCCGACCTCATCCGGATCCTCGGCGTCCTCGTCGACGACCAGGACGGGAATGGGAAGTGGCTCGAGGACGTCGCGGTTCGGCTCGTCGGCGAGCAGGAGTGCCAGCGCGGCGTCATCCGCGTAGAAGCGCAGCCGCTCCCGGGGAAACTCGGGATCGAGCGGCACCCAGGCGGCCCCCGCCTCTAGAATGGCGAGGACGGAGACGACCATCTCCTGGCCGCGCGCCATGCAGAGGCCGACGCGGGTACCACGGCGCACACCTCGACTTTGCAGGCGCAGGGCCAGGCGACGTGCGCGCGCGAGCAACTCGTCGTAGCGGAGGACGCCTGCCTCGTCCTCGACAGCGATCGCTTCGGGATGAGCTCTTGCCGCCCGCGCCACCAGCGACAGGAGCGTGTCGTCCCGATCCGTCTCCATCTGGGGGCCGCTTCCGGCTGCGAGGATCCGCTGCAGGTCGTCAGCGGCGAGGAGGGGCAGGTCGTCGATCTCGACCTCCGAATCGGCCGCCGCCGCGCCGAGGAGCTCGAGGTAGGACGCCATCCAGTGACGGATCGTATCCGCGTCGAAGAGATCCGCGTTGTACTGGCACTCGAGAACGAATCGCTCGCCGTAGGCGGCACCGTTCACGAAGAGCTCGAAGTTCTCGTATCGCCGGGGATTCGAGTGGAAGCGGGCCCGAAGGCTCTTGAAGGGAAGGTCAGCGCCGGTCAGCCCCTGGTCGATGTTGAAGAGCACGGAGGCCAGCGGTAAGCGCGACGGATCGCGGCTCAGCGGCAGGCTCCGGAGAAGCGCGCCGAACGTGAGGAGCTGGTGGTCCTGGGCGTCGAGCATGGTGTCTCGCACGTCGCGGGCGAGCCCGGCGAAGCTCATGTTGCCCAGGAGCCTGGTGCGGAGCGCTAGAGTGTTGACGCAATGGCCCACCAGCTCGCCGCTGCCCGTCGAGGACTGCCCGGCGGACGGGATGCCGACCACGAGGTCGGGTTGGCCGGTCAGGCGATAGGCGAGCGCCTTGAACCCGGCGAGCAGCGTGGCGGCGAGCGTGCAGCCGGCTCGGGCACCCGCGCTCTTGACCGCGGCGAGGAGCGGCGCGGGGATCTCGATGTCCTCCCGCCGCGAGACGTAGGTCTTGCTGGCGGGACGCGGTCGATCGCTGGGCAGGTCGATGGGGGTGGGCAAGTCGCGGAACTGTTCCAGCCAGTAGCGCTCGGCCTCGATCCACGCCGACGTTCCCTCCCGGCGGCGCTCGGCGGCGGCGTAGGCGCTGAACGAAGGCGCGGGGGCGAGCGCCGCGGCCTCGCCGCTTTTTCGCGCCTCGTAGAGGGCGGCGAGCTCGCGCAGGAGCACTCCCATCGAGAAGCCGTCGCAGACGATGTGGTGCGCCGAGAAGGTCAGCCAATGCCGCTCCGCGCCGAGTCGCAGCAGCGTGGCGCGGTACAGCGGTCCACTCTCCAGATCGAAGGGAGTTGAGACCTCTGCGTCGAGGTGCTCCGCGAGCGCGGCCTGCATTTTCTCGGCGCCGCGCTCGGAGAGATCGACGAGGCGCAGCAAAGCATCGCCCTGCTCCGCGATGAACATCGTGGCGCCATCAGGCGAGAAGGTCCCACGAAGCGATTCGTGTCGGCCGACCAGATCGGTGAGGGCGCCCTGGAGGGTCGAGGGATCGAGCGCTCCATCGAGTTCGAGGGAGATCGACTCGTTGAAGGCGCAGGACGCCTCCTCGCCCATCTGCACCGCGATCCAGAGCTCGCGCTGCGGATCGGTCGAAGGAAAGGTGCGCTCGACGGAGCCGCCGGCAAATGGATCAAAGATGCTGCCACTCATTCTCGCTCCAACGTATCGTTTCAGGCCTCAAGCTTGACGTAGCGGCCCGCCTGGCCCGGGTCCGGCACGTACCAGGCGGGCTTGCCCTCCGGATCCCGACCGAGCCTTGCGCCGGGGACCGGAGGCCGGCTGGCGTCGAGTTCCATCACCTCAGGCTGCTTGGGCGCCGGGAGAAAGCCGCTCTCCTGCAGCTCCGCGATTGCATCGCGGAAAGCGGCGATGATCCGATCCACATCCGCGTCGGTGTGGGCGGTGGTCAGGAAGCAGGGAAAGCCTTCGTAGATGTGCACGCCGCGATCGCGGAGCGCGTAGAAGAGGAGGTCGCCGAGTGGCTGATCGTCTTCGTAGGTCGGCCTCCAAAGCGAGGCGAAATGCTTGATCCGGAGCGGCGCCCCCACGAGCGTGAAGTGCGCGTTGAGGGTCGAAGCCAGGCGCTCGGTGCGGGCGTTCAATTCATCCTGTAGGGCGGGACCCCGCTCTTTGAGATGCAGGAGTACGGCCTTAGCGGCCGCCATCGCCAACGGGTGGCGGACGAACGTTCCGGCGAAATAGGTCACGCCGACGGACGGAACCGAGTCGTCGCCGAACTGCCAGGCACCGCCGTCGAGGGCGTCCATGAAGCGCCGCGTTCCCGCGATGACCCCGATCGGCATGCCGCCGCCGACCACCTTGCCGTAGGTGGCGATGTCCGCGCGGACGCCGAAATGCGCCTGGGCCCCGCCGGGATGTGAGCGGAAGCCGGTGATCACCTCGTCGAAGATCAGCGCGGAACCCGACTTGTTTGTGAGCGCGCGGACCTCGTGGAGGAAATCGCGGGGCTGGAGATCGGGCCGCCGACTCTGCACCGGCTCCACCAGCACCGCCGCCAGCTCCGAGGCACGCTCGCGCAGGATCTCGAGAGCGAGGGGCTCTCCGTAGTCGAGGACGATCACGTTCTCGAGCCCCTCGGGCAGGATCCCCGGCGCTGCCGGGAACGCGCGGCCACCGCGGCCCGCCCGGACAATGACCTCGTCGAAGATGCCGTGGTAGCTGCCCGAGAAGAGGGCGATGGTGCTGCGACCGGTGACGGTGCGGGCCATGCGCATGGCGCCCATCACCGCCTCGGAGCCGGTGTTGCAGAAGGCCGCGCGCTCCAGGCCCGTGAGCTCGCAGACGAGCGACGCGACTTCGCCGGCCAGCGGCGTCTGCGGGCCGAGTTCGTACCCTTTCTCGAGTTGCTCCTGGACGGCGCGAACCACCGGCTCGGCGCCGTACCCGAGGAGGTTCGAACCGAAACCGTTCAGCACGTCGATGTACTCGTTTCCGTCGACGTCCCAGAGGCGCGGCCCACGGGAGCGGACGACGACGAGGGGATAGACGAGCTCCTTGGTCGCTGGGCGGAACCCGCTCACGACCCGGGGGTCCGCCAGGTGATCGCGGGAGGCCTGCGCCGCTGCCTTCGAGCCCGCCGTGCGCGCGTTGTACCTGCGGACGAAGCTATCGAGGCGCGCCTTCTGAACTGGCGTGAGCCCCGAGTCGAATCCGCTGTGGATGCGGGCGATGGCGCCGAAGGCCTTCTTCACGTCGTAGCGGACCGGACCCCGCTCCTCGTCCGACGCGTTGCCGGCCACCTCCTCGGACGCCGGCGCCGCGGGGACGGCGGGGACGGTAGGGGCGGCGGGCCGGCCCAGGGCTGGCGCCTCCTGCGCGGCGGGTGCCACCCCGAGCAGCGCGAGCTGCTGGGCCATGAGCTGGAGCTGTTGCTGGATCAGCGCCCCGACGTTGCCGCCTTGGACGGCGGCGACGGGGAGGGCGTTGACGGTGGGGAACGCCGGAATCGCGACCGGGGGCACCTGCCTCTCCCGCTCCCGCGCCGGTGCCGGTGCCGGTGATGGTGAAGCCTCTGCCGGGAGCGAGGCATCGAGGTGGGCGGCGAGGGCATCCAAGGTCGAGAGCTCCGTCATCAACTGGCGAAAGCTCACGTTCACCGCGTATTTCCGTGAGACGGAGAGAGCGATCTGCGTCAGCATCAGCGAGTCGAAGCCGAACTCGAGGAAGGTGACCGAGGGGCCGAGATGCTCCGTCTCGATGCCGGAGCTGTCGGAGAACAGCACCCTGAGCTCGCCGAGCAGGCGGTGGATGCGGCTGGAGTCTGGGGATTCCATGGCGAGAGATGCCTCGCTGCTGCGGGTGGAGGAGGAAGCGGCCTCGGGGAGGGCAGGGGCCGTGACCCAGTGGCGCCGTCGATCGAAGGGATAGGTGGGAAGCGGCAGCCGGTGCCGCTCCCCGTAGGCGTGCAGGCTCTCAAAATCAAGGGGAAGGCCTGCGCAGTAGACCTCTCCGGCAGCGCCGAGGAGCGCGGTCCACTCCTCGTCGCCGGTGGCGGCATCCCGGAGCGAAGCGACGCTGAGCTGCTCGCCGCGCAGCCTCTGCCGCGCCAGGCTCGTGAGCGTCGCCCGTGGGCCGACCTCGAGGAGCAACCGCGACGGCTCCTCCAGGAGCACTCCGAGCGCATCCGAAAAGCGGACGGGCTCACGAAGATGGCGCGCCCAATACCCGGGATCCGTCGCCTCCCTCTCGCCCATCCAGCCGCCGGTGACGGTGGAGACGATGGGCACGCGTGGCGCATGAAGCCGAACCGAGTGCACGGCCTCCTCGAAAGGCTCGACCACCGGATCCATCATCGGCGAGTGGAAGGCGTGGGAGGCGAAGAGCTGGCGGCAGGCGATCTCCTCCGCTTCGAGGTCCCTGCGCAGCGAATCGAGCGCTTCGATCGGGCCCGCGACCACGCATTGGCTGGGCGCGTTCAGGGAGGCGATGGCGAGGCCGGGTGCGAGTCGCTCGCGGATGGCATCCGCGGAAGCGCGCACCGAGAGCATGCCTCCCGGCGGAAGCGATTGCATGAGGCGACCGCGCTCGGCGACGAGCGCAAGGGCATCCTCCAGCGAGAAGACCCCCGCGAGGCAGGCGGCGACGAACTCGCCGACGCTATGTCCCGCCATCGCCGCCGGGCGGATGCCCCAGCCCAGCCAGACCTGCGCCAGCGCGTACTCGACGACGAAGAGCGCGGGCTGCGTGAACGCGGTCTGCCGAAGCAGGGCCTCGGCCTCCTCCTCGCCGCCCGGGGCCGGATAGAGGAGGGTGCGAAGATCGCGCCCGAGCTTCTCTTCGAGGAGGCCGGCACAGCGGTCGACCACGGAGCGGAAGGTTGGGTCCCAGCGGTAGAGGCCCTCGCCCATCCCGACCGATTGCGCGCCCTGGCCCGGGAAGAGGAAGGCAAGCGTCGGTGGCGGCGACGCCGCACGACGGGAGCTGACCCGTGCGGGATTCTTGCCGCGAAGGAGCTCGGCGAGCTCCTCGGTGGAGGCGGCGACAACGGCCCGCCTGTGGGGGAGCGCCCGCCGTCCCACGCCGAGCGTGTAAGCGATGTCGGCGAGGGGCCGGTCCGGCTGCCGGCTCACGTCCTCCGCGAGGCGAGCGGCCGCCGTCTCGAGCGCCTCGGGCGTGCGGCCGGAGAGGACGACGAGCTGGCGCGGGAGCGCGGCGCCGGGCGGGGCACGGACCGGCGCCTCCTCGAGCACCACGTGCGCATTCGTTCCCCCGACGCCGAAGGAGCTGACGCCGGCGCGCCGCGGGGCATCGCCTCGGGGCCACGGGCTCCTCTCGCTCGTCACCACGAAGGGGCTCGCGGCGAAATCGATGTGGGGATTGGGCCGTCGGAAATGGAGCGTCGGGGGTAGCTCCTCCTTCTCGAGGGCGAGCGCGGTCTTGATCAGGCCGGCGACGCCTGCAGCCGCAGTGAGATGGCCGAAGTTGCTCTTGATGCTGCCGAGCTGGCAGAAGCCCGTGTCCTGCGTTCCGAGGCGGAAGGCGCGGGTGAGCGCCTCGACCTCGATGGGATCGCCGAGAGGCGTGGCCGTACCGTGCGCCTCCACGTACGAGATCGATCGCGGATCGACGCCGGCGTTGGCCTGCGCCATGGCGATCGCCGCCGCCTGTCCTTCAACGCTCGGCGCGCTGAAGCTGGCCTTGCCGCCACCGTCGTTGCTCAGGCCCACGCCACGGAGGACGGCGCGGATGGGATCACCGTCCCGGATCGCGTCCGAGAGTCGCTTCAGAACCACTGCACCGGCGCCGTCGCTGAAGACCGTTCCACTCGCCGCGGCGTCGAAGGGCCGGCAATGGCCGTCGGACGAGAGCATCCCGCCTTCGTCGTAGAGGTGCCCCGTGTGTTGGGGGACGGTGATCGCGGCTCCACCGGCGATCGCCACGTCGCATTGCCCGGTCCGAAGCGCCTGGAAGGCCTGCGCCACCGCCACGAGCGAGGTCGAGCATGCGGTTTGAATGCTGATCGCCGGGCCGCGAAGATCGAGGCGATGGGCGACGCGAGTGGCGACGTAATCCTTCTCGCTGGCGACCATCGCCAGGAAGTCGCCGACCTTCTCGATCACATCCGGCCGCCGCGCCACCTGGTTCGGAAAATAGCTGTTGTTGTGTACGCCGGCGAAGACGCCAACCGATCCGCGGATGCTCTCCGGCACGTAGCCCGCCGATTCCAGCGCGGCCCACGCCACCTCGAGGAAGACCCTCTGCTGGGGATCGAGGACCTCCGCCTCGGCCGGCGAGATGCCGAAGAACGCCGCGTCGAAACAATCGGCGTCGGCCAGGATCCCGCGGGCGCGGACATAGCGCGGATCGTTGGCAAGCGCCTTGGGCACGGAGGGATCGAGCTCGGCGGGATCGAAGAAGGTGGTCGACTCGACGCCTTCGGTGAGGTTGCTCCACAGCTGGTGCAGGTCGGCGGCGCCCGGGAAGCGGCCTGCCATGCCGACGATGGCAATCGGCTCGGCGCCTGCGCTCTTCGCGCCGGCCGCCCTGGCACGGAGCGCTCGGTCGGCGGCCGACCCGTCGGCGACCGCAGCGAGGATGCCGCGGATGGTCGGATGCTGGAAGAGCTGGGGGACGGTGACTGCCTCGAGGCCCTCGCGCTGCATCCGTCCGATCGCCTCGACGGCCAGGAGCGAGGTCCCGCCCAGATCGAAGAAGCTGTCGTCGACACCGATCTCGTCGAGGCCGAGGACTTCGCTCCAGATTCCGGTCACGAGCACTTCGTCGGGGGTGGAAGCGGCGGCGAAGGGAGCGGCGAGCATGGGGCGTTCCCGGCCCGGGGCAGGCAGCGCCTTGCGGTCGATCTTCCCCGAGGGGGTGCGAGGGAAAGCGTCGACCACCACGAGACGGCTCGGAACCATGTACTCGGGGAGTCGCTCCAGCAGGAAGTTGCGCAGGGCGGTTGCCGTACCGTCGAGGGCGTCACCGAGCTGCACGTAGCCGTACAGCCGCTTGTCGCCCGGCCGCTCCTCGCGGACGACGGCGACGGCGTGGGACACCGAAGGGTGGGACGCGAGTGCGACCTCGACCTCACCGAGCTCGACCCGGAAGCCGCGGACCTTCACCTGATCGTCGATGCGGCCGAGAAACTCCAGTGCACCGGTTTCGCTGCGTCGGACGAGATCGCCGGTCCGGTACAGACGCTCCGGCGCATCGCCATCACCAGGCACGAGGACGAAGCGCTCCGCCGTCAGCTCGGGCTGGTTGAGGTAGCCGCGTGCCAGGCAGCGGCCGCCGAGGTGGAGCTCGCCCGGCGAACCGTCGGGTACAGGGCGGAGCCGATCGTCGAGGATCCGGGCGATGACGCCGGGCAACGGCGAACCGATGGGCGGGAGTGCGGGCCAGGCGTGTGGCGGTCCCTCGAGGGTGAAGGCGGTCGCGACGTGGGTCTCGGAGGGGCCGTAGTGGTTGTGGAGCGTCGCTTCCGGCATGCGGCCGAAGAACGCCGCGATGGCCCGCGTGATCTGGAGCTGCTCGCCGGCGGTCACGACCTCGCGCAGATGGCTGGGGACGCGCGTCGCGAACTCGGCCGATTCGGCGAGGGCCTGGAGCGCTACGAAGGGAAGGAAGACGCGCTCGATCCGTTCCCGCTCGAGGAGCTCGAGAAGCTTGGCGGAATCGAGGCGGTCCTCCTCGTCGAGTAGGACCAGCGTCCCGCCGGCGCCGAGCGTCGCGAAGATCTCCTGGAAGTGCACGTCGAAGCTGAGCGGGGCGAATTGCAGCGTGCGCCCCTCGGCAGCCGCAGACGCATCGAGCTGCCAGGCCACGAGGTTCGCCAGAGGACCGTGGGGCATGGCGACGGCCTTGGGCCGCCCCGTCGATCCCGAGGTGTAGATGACGTAGGCGAGATCCTCGCTCCCGGGTCCGGGGAGGTCGAGCGCGGTCGCCTCTTCGAGAAAGGGCAGCTCCACCACCTCCGCCACGGGAGGCAGCGAGGCGCGCAGCGCGCGCGTGGTGATCAGGGCCCGGGCGCCGCTGTCTTCGAGCATGAAGGCGAGGCGGTCCTGCGGATAGGTAGGATCGAGCGGGACGTAGGCGCCGCCAGCCATGAGGACGCCGAGGATTGCGACGATCTCGTCGAAGGATCGAGGCAGGCAAATGGCGACGGGGACGTCGGCCTCGACGCCGAGGCGCCGCAGGCGGTGCGCGAGCGAGCGGGCGCGCCCAGCCAACTCCCGATACGAGAGTGAATCGCCAGAATGAACGAGCGCTGCGCGTTCCGGCGTGCGTTCGACCTGGTTCGCAAACAAATTCACACACGTTGGAGTGTGCGGCGCAGACATCGCCCCCCCCTGAACGGTTCGGCTGAACTCACAGTGTCCCCGATGATCGCGGCATTCGCAAGCACCGAAAGCCGTAAAATGGCTCCCATGCCCTCCCATGGGCGCGTCTGGGCCGCAGGGGTTGCTGCCGGCTGGGCCACCCTGGATGTGCCCGTCGGCAACGACCGCCATGGCGCCGGAAGGAGCGCTCCGCCGCGCAATCCACTCGCCGACGGCAGATCGGCCCGCGGCCAAAGCCACGCGAGCAACCGCTCGGCCCTCGAACCGGTCGGTATTGATGGCCGGGGCAATCTGGGGTGCTGATTTCGTAATTCATATCACATGCGTGCTGCGCGAAATTCCAACTGCGCCTGCGTGTGCTTGTGTGTGCCTCAGCGCAAACAAACGTGAACAGAGCAGGAGAAGTCTCCTGGGACTGCTCAGAACCAAGTTGCCTCGCCTTGTTGGTGTCAGCGCTCGCGAGGATCGATCGGATCCACGATGCGACCAATCCCAGCGTCATGGGGCCGGTTCACAGGAGTACGCAGCCGGCGACACGCTCCCGCCCGATGAGTTCGATCGACCGCTTGACGTCCTTGGTGTTGGTGCGCCCCATCTCCACTCCCAGGACGATGAGGTCGGCTGCCTGGGCGACGGCGAGGGACACCGGCGTCGCGATTACCGACGGCACGCCGATGATTATCCTCCCCGCCGAGCCGATGATCATACTGGCGTCGCGGTCCTCTGGGGCGTCCTCGCCGCCTTCGACGGCGTGCCCCTCCTGCAGCCGCTTTTGCCGCCGCCGGACGTCGTCGGCCAGAGCCGCCAGCGCTCGCGCCGATCCCGGCGCGATCTCCGTCACGGTGACGGCGGAGACGGCGTGGTCGCTGAGCGTCGAGCCGATGTCGGCGAGCGAACAAGCGAAGTCGACCGTCGAACCTTCGGGCGACGCGGGGATGACGACCAGGGAACTCCATTCTTCCCCGGCCAACCGCAGCCAGAGTTCTTGAAGCTCGCGGGCGCGGAACGGCGCGATTGCCGGCTCCGATGGGACGGCGATTTCGCGGGTCTTCTTCTTGCGGATTCGTGCCACGCCAACCGCCCTGCACGCGAACTCATCGTCGCTTGGAGCCCCTCGCATCCCACGACTTGTCCACTCGCGCAATGGGTGTCGCCCAAACTTTCGAAGTAGGCAAGAGGAAGAGGATGGGCCCACAGAACTTCCACACGCTCTCTAGTGACAGTCGGAAGCCGACGTCTACGGCGAGGACCTGCTCGCGGAGCTTTCGCCCGGAGGCATGGGGGGAGCGCTGACGGGCATCGTTCAATCCGGCAGATCGGGCGGTGAGGCCGCATGCTCGGACACGCTCAGAAGGGCTCCCATGCTCGCCCATGCCCATGAATCTTGCGGCCGACGCCCTTCACGGGAGCAACCGGGTCGCAGTCGTGCAGAAAGTGCGGACTCCACGTGTAAAAGCTCGTCTCCATTGATCAGCTCGTCGACACGGCTCGGCGCGAATTGAATAAGCGCCCTCGCGGAGTGACAGGGCCTCGCCCACGCAACGACGCTTGCTCCCATCCGACGGTTCGATGCTATGAGGTGCGATCGCGTGGGCGAACGTGGGGCTTCGTTCGTTCGCGCGGAACGTCGCGAGGGTCTCGTGGACTCGGCCCGAGGCTCGCCTGGGAGCAGCATCGATGTGTGGGATCGCAGGCCTGATCGGACGGTTGGATGACGCGTCCCGCGCCGCACTCGGCCGGATGAATCGGGCGATGGAGCATCGCGGCCCGGACGGCGACGGTATCTGGGAATCCACGCCGGACGAGCGGGGGTGGGGCGTCGCGCTCGGGCACCGCCGCCTCGCGGTTCTGGACCTTACGCCCGCCGGGGCGCAGCCGATGACGGACTCAGTGACCGGCTGGACGATCGCCTTCAACGGCGAGCTCTACAACTACGCCGACGTGCGCACCGGCCTCGTCACCGAAGGGCAGGTGTTCGACGCCCGGGGGGACACCGCGGTCCTGGTTCGCGCGCTCGGGCTGCGTGGCGCGGCCGCGCTCCCCTCGCTGCGCGGGATGTATGCCTTGGCCGCATGGGATCCCCGCGCCCGGCGGCTCCTAGTGGCACGTGATCCGCTGGGGATCAAACCGCTGTATCTCGCGCGCAATCGGGATCCGAAGGGGACCTGGTCGATCGCGTTCGCGTCGGAGGTTCGTGCGCTGCTCGCGTCCGGCTTGCTCGGCGACGCCCGTCTCGCGCCGGAAGCGATCGCTTCGGTGGTGTGGAACGGCTTCATCGCCGGCCCGACGACCGCGATCGCCGGCGTCGAGCTCCTTCGGGCAGGGCGGGCGCTGGAGCTCGACGGGCACGGACGAGAAGTGCGCACCGTCGACACGACGCACGTGAGCACAGCCGACCGAGGGGCCGCGACGCTCGAGGAGTTGGAGGGGACACTGCAAGAGAGCGTCCGCCTGCACCTCGAGAGCGACGTTCCGCTCGCAGTCTTCCTCTCGAGCGGCGTCGACTCGGCGGCCGTGGCCAACCTCGCGTCGAAGGCGGCAGGCGGCGGAATCCACACGTTCACGCTGGCGTTCGAATCGGCAGAGATGAACGAGGGCCCGATCGCGCGCGAGATCGCGGGGGCGATCGGCGCGGAGCACCACGAGGTGCTCTTGACCGAGGGCGAGTTCGTCGGGCACCTGGAGCACGCGATCGACGGCTTGGACCAACCCACGTTCGACGGGCTGAACTCCTACTTCATGTCGCGAGCGGTGCGGGACGCGGGCTTCAAGGTGGCGCTGGTCGGCACCGGGGGCGACGAGCTGTTCGGCGGGTACACGACCTTCCGCGACCTTCCTGCGCTCCACCGTTGGGCCGGTCGCGCCGGCGCGGCGACGCGGCGGGCCCTGGCGTGGACCGCGCGACGCGTCCTCGCGGCCCGGCAGGGTCGCGCGTCGTTTCCGCCGCAGACTCGTTGGGCGAAGCTTCCCGCGATGCTCGAGCGTCACGACGACCTCCTGGCGCTCTACCAGTTCGCCTACGCTCTGTTCCTCCCGGAATTCCAGGACGAGCTCCTCGAGCCCGGCCTCGCGGGCTCGCTCGCGTATGGACTACCTCCCGGGGCGCGCGCATTGCTGGACGCGGAGATCGTCGGGCGCTCGGCCCTCTCGGCCCTGGGCGTCCTGGAGCGCCGACTCTTCCTGGGCGAGCGTCTTCTTCGCGACAACGACGTGGCGAGCATGGCCGCGTCGGTGGAGCAGCGCCTCCCACTGGTCGATGCCGAGGTGTTCGCTTGCGTGGAGCGGTTGCCCGATGCGCAGCGGTTCGAGCCGATCGGGCGGAAGGCGGCGCTGCGGCGGATCGGCCTCGCAGGGCTGCCGCCGGCGTTGTTCGAGCGGCCAAAGCAAGGTTTCGTGCTCCCATACGATCGCTGGATCCGAAAGGGACTACGCCGGGCACTCGACGAGACCCTGCGGGACGAAGAGGCCGCGGCTGCGGCGGGCCTCCGTCCAAGGGTGGTCCGTGACCTCTGGGAGGCGTTCCTCAGGGGAGCGCCAGGGCTCTACTGGTCCAGGATCTGGGCGATCTACGTCCTGATCAGGTGGACCCAAAAAAACCGGGTGTTCGTGGGCTAGAAGTGACGTCTCCCCCGAGTTCGTGGGAGTGACCGTCCCGAAGGGGGTAGGTACATTGCCCGGCGTTTCGTACCGCCACCTACCACCTGGAGTCCGCGATGGGGGAGTTGATCGGAGCCACGGGAAGGCGCTACGCGCTGATCTCCCCATGCCGGAACGAGGCCGATTTCGTTCGGCGCACGCTCGAGTCCGTCGCGGCGCAGTCGGTACCCCCGGCGGTCTGGATCGTCGTCGACGACGGGTCGACGGACGAGACGCCGGCAATCCTGGAGGAGTACGCACAGCGACTCCCTTACCTCCGAGTGATCCGCAGGAAGGACCGTGGACATCGAGCGGTCGGGCCCGGCGTGATCGAGGCCTTCTACGCTGGCCTCGACGCGATCGACCTCGGCGACTTCGACTACCTCTGTAAACTGGATGTCGACCTGGAGCTCCCGCCTCGTTACTTCGAGGTCCTGATGGAGCGGATGGAGGCCGAGCCGCGGCTGGGGACTTGCTCGGGCAAGCCTTGGTTCAACCACCCGGTGACCGGGCGCCTCGTCCCGGAGGTATGCGGCGACGAGATGTCCGTGGGGATGACCAAGTTCTACCGCGTCGCCTGCTTCCAGGAGATCGGCGGATTCGTCCGGCAGGTGATGTGGGACGGGATCGACTGCCACCGCGCGCGCATGCGGGGGTGGATCGCCCGGGCCTTCAACGAAGAGGCGCTGCGGTTCAACCACCTGCGCGCAATGGGTTCGAGCGATAAGGGGATCATCACGGGCCGGGTCCGCTACGGGTTCGGTCAGTACTTCATGGGGACGTCGCCGCTCTTCCTCTTCGCCAGCGCTGTCTTCCGGATTTTCCACCACCCCCGCATGACAGGGAGCGCGGCGACGTTGTGGGGGTTCGTGCGGAGCGCGATGCTGCGCCTGCCCAGGCTCGACGATCCCGAGTTTCGCAGGTACCTTCGCCGGTACCAGCACATGGCGCTCGTCGTCGGGAAGCGGAGGGCGGTGGCGCGTCTCGATCGGGAAGGCGCGGTCGTCTGGAAGAACCGCTCCACCCGCCCGCCGCAAAACTGGGTATCCGGCAGCGCCGGGACTGCGGGCCTGATCGAATCCGGGGGGCGAGGGCATGCGAGCGGTCCCGCTTCCCTGAGTGTGAATGCGACCCGCTGAACGGTAGGACGACTTGATGTACGACTACGACCGTCGAAGAACCTACGTCAGCGCGGCCGACGCGGATCTGTTCGACCTCGCCCTCGTGGGCCATTGGATCCTGTTCGCGCTGCGGGCGCCGCTCCGGCACCGCTGGGTGGCAGGGATCTCCTTCCTCGCGATTCTGTCGTCGGCGATTGCCGGAATCCTGCTCTTCCCGAAGCGGTACGAGGTGACGACCACGCTCCTCGCCGGCTCGCCCCTGTCTGGAGCGCTGGGCGCCGACCGGGAAGGCCACCGGGACGCGCCCACCCGCGCGGCTCGCGAGCTCGTGCTGCAGCGCGACAACCTGAGTGCGCTGGCGCAGGAGATCCAGTTCGCCGAGCGTTACCTCGCCGAGCGCCCCCCTCTGATCCGCGCGGTCCACGCGGTGACCGATCTCTTCACCGGGAAAGAGCGGAACGTGGAGACCGTCACCGACTCGTTGATCGAGACCCTAGAAGAGCGCCTCTGGATCAGCGTGAACACTGAAGACACGGTGACGATCACCTTCCGCTGGTGGGACAAACAGATCGCTTTCGACATGGTCGACGCAGCGGCCCAGAGCTTCCTCGAGATGCGGCACGCGGCGGAGATCAAGACGGTCTCCGAGTCGATCTCGATCCTCGAGGAGCACAAGGGCCGCCTGGTGGCGCAGATCGACGAGCGGCTGGAGGTGATGGAGGCGCGAGATGCGCGGGAGCGCGCCGACGCCAAGGATCGGAAAGGGCCCGCGGTCGTCGTACCCCGGTCGGTGGCTCGGGAGGACCCCGAGCTCACTCGGCTGCAGGGTAGGCTCCTGTCGAGCCGGCGCGCTGCCGCGGATCTGGAGGCGGCCCGGCAACAGCGCGCCCTCGAGTTGCAGGCGGAGCTGCTGAGGCAGCAGAGCATCTATGCCGTGGATCACCCTACGATCGCCGCGACGAAGCGGATGATCGAGGCCCTGCAGCGCCCATCCGCCCAGGTGAACGAACTCAACGCCGAGGTTCGAGAACTCGAAGCTGCCGTGCTCGAGCGCACCGGCGCGGGTCGAAAGGGCTCCAGCGCGGTGGCCCGAGCCGACACCACACCGGCGGCGTCTTTCCTCTTTGAACTCGACCCTCGGGAAGAGTTCGAGCGCGCCCAGCTGCGACATCTCCGCAGCCAGCTCGAGGACATAAACGACCGCATCGTGTCCTCCAGCCTGCGGATGGAGACGGCCGAAGCGGCCTTCAAGCACCGGTACTCGGTGGTCACGCCGCCGCGGATGCCGAAGGGGCCGGTGAAGCCGTACACGATGTTCTTCGGGATCTCGGGCCTTTTCGGTGGGCTGCTCTTCGCGATCCTCGCCGCGGTCCTCATGGATCTCTGGAGGGGAAAGGTGGTGGAACGATGGCAGCTGGAGCGGCACTTCAATCTGCCTCTGCTCGGGGACGCGCAGCAGCCCCGATAGGCGGCCGGGCGCACGCCAACGTTGGCCCTCTCGGTGTGCGGATCGCGACCGGCGAACCGGTGTCGGGATCAGGCCGACACGGTGCGGTCCTCGCCGACCGAGGATCCGCCTCCGAGCTCGAGGTAGAACCGCTCCATCTCCGCTCCGATGGCCGACCACGAGTAGCGATCGGAGACCAGTCGCCGGCCGTTCTCGCCGAGCCGCTCCGCGAGGCCGGGCTCCTCGAGGACCCTGAACAGTCCGTCCACGATCGCCTCCGGCTCGTCCGCGATGACGATGTCCTCCCCCGGCTTGGCCAGAATCCCTTCCGCGCCGAGGCGGGTGGAGACGACCGCTTTCCCCATGGAGAGCGACTCGAGGATCTTGAGGCGGGTACCTCCTCCAATCCGGAGCGGAACCACGATGGCGGCCGCCTCGGCGAGGTGGCGGGGAAGATCGTCTACCAGGCCGGAGATCGTCACCCGGTCGTTCTGCTGGGTGAGGACATCCGGAGGGGGATGGGAGCCGATGATCTCGAGGCGAGCCGTCGGATGGCGCTTCGACAGCGCCGGCCAGATCTCCCTGAACAGCCAGCGGACGGCGTCCAGGTTGGGGAAGTAGTTCATCGTCCCGAAGAAGACGATCGTCCGCCCGTCGGAGATGGGGACGTCGCGTGGGCGGAACTCCTCCGTGTCCACGCCGTTGGGGATCACCTGCGCTCGGAGGGATGGGACGATCGAATGCGCGCGCGCCCGGTCGTCGTGGGAGGTGAACGCGACACCGCTCGCCCGTCGCCATGCGGCGACCTCCTCCCGCCGCATCTTGCGCCAATTGGCCGCGTGGTGGACACGGCGCAGGAGGCCCCGGGACATGGTGCCATATTGCCGGGCAAGGTCGAACTCGACGTTGTGCGCGTCGATGACGAGCTGCGGCCGAATCCATCCCGCCGGCACGCGGTCGAAGCGGCTGTAGGCCATGAAGGGCTCTTCCACGCTGACGAAATCGAATTGGCGGGTGCCGACGAGGTCGTCGATGGCTCGTTGGAGCGCCGGCGTGTTCATGTGTCGCTTTTGGTAACTGGAAAAAGAGAACAAGGATCCGAGCTGCGCGAGCCGCTTCGAGACACCGGACGCCTTGGCCCATGGGACCAACTTCACGTCGCGGCAGTACTCGCGCATGAGACGCTCGGACCGATCGATGTCGAAATCGGGCGGCGCGAGACCCACGAACGATACGGAGTGTCGCTTGGCAAGCGCCTTCATCAGCCCCTCGATGCGTCGTTGAGCACCGAAGGTCGCGGGGCTGGCAGGATAATGCGAGACGAAGAGAAGTTCGAGAGGGGTGTGCATCTTGCGGCTCCGGCTTCGGAGCCGGCCAGCGACCGGACGCCCGAATGCGGCGAGTATATGTCGCGTACCGGACGAGCGGCGACGATTTTGGCAACGCCGTGGTCCCGAGATCGTCGCGGGCATTATTGCGCGCCTTCCCTCGCAGAAGCGATTGGAGTAAGCCTCGTGGTTTCATCCCGGAGATGGACAGACTTGGAGGTCTCGTGCCGCGAACGATTTGTGTCATCCTGGGAGTGATCGCGGCCCCGTTCGCCTGGTTCGGGTGCAGCGGCAAGAACGAGCGGTTCGACCTGCCAGGATTGGCTTCATCCATTCGGATCGAGCCTCTCGAGGTGGACCTCGGCCCGGGCGAGTCGCAGCAGTTTGCCGCCTTTCCGGCAAGGGGCGATGCGCCAAGGAAGGTCATCTGGTCGGTGGTAGAGCCGCACGGTGGAGCCATCTCGAGCGACGGGCGGTATGTCGCTCCGGGAACGCCGGGAACCTACACGGTCGCGGCGACTGATCCCGCCGACTCGGCTCTTCGAGGCACCGCACGGGTGGTGGTGCACGAAGCCGGAACCGGTGGGACGGGCGGAGGCGGCGCTGGCGGCGGTGGTGGCACTGGAGCGGGAGGCGCCGGTGGAACCGGGGGAAGTTTGCTGCGCGTCGAACCGGCGAACGTCGACCTCGCGACCGGTGACCAGCAGCAGTTCGTCGCGGTGTTCGATGCCGGGGTGGACGGGGGAGTCGTGTGGTCGGTGGAGCCGGAGCGGGATGCCGGTACGATCGATTCGGCCGGTGTGTACACGGCACCCATGACGCCCGGGACGTACCAGGTCGTCGCGGCGAGTGTGCGCGACCCTTCCGCCAGGGGGACGGCCGTCGTCCGGGTTCGTGCGATCTCCATCGAGGTGCGGCCGGAGTTCGTCGAGGTCATCACGGGTGGCCGTCAACAGTTCACCGCCACGGTGACGGGCGGCGCGAATCTGCGGATCGCCTGGACCGTGGAAGAGGCCGACGGGGGAGCAATCGACGACCACGGGATGTACGTCGCGCCCGGGTCGACAGGCGTATTCCACGTAGTCGCGACGAGCGTCGCCGACACGTCGAAGCGCGCCAGGGCGGAGGTGTCCGTGGTTCGCCCGAGCAGTACCGACGCGACGGGGTTGCTGCCCCCTGAGCGCCAGACGCGTTGGCTTCCCGGGCTGAACGCCGTCGGAGGGATTCCGACCGACACGGACCCCGATCGGCCCGCGATCGTGTACCTCCCGGCAGGAAATCCCTACGGCGGATACTCTGTCGATCCGGCGCTGGGAACCCAAACTGGGAACGCCCGCTCAGCGATCCAGGCCGCGCTGGACGCGGCAGGCGCTCAGGCCTCCGAGCGGAGCCGGAGGGTGGTCCTAGTCAAGGCGGGAGAGTACGTCATCCGAGGGGAAGGCTTGAACGTCCCCAGTTTCGTCACGTTGCGCGGGGAGGGCCCCCGCGGGCCGGCGGCGACACGCCTGGTAAAGCCGTCCGGCACACAGATGTCGGTCATCAACATGGGGCATCTCTGGCTCAAGCACACCACGCCGATTGACGTGGTGAGCGACGTCGCACACGGGGCAACCCAGGTGACCGTGGCTCGAAATCCGGGGTACCAGGTGGGCGAGCTGGTGTTCATCGATCAGCTCGTCGACTCGGCCCGCGTGGGCTCATGGTGGAACCCGGTCAACCAGGGCGATCCAGGGGGCGGGCCGAGGGGATGGTTCTCCCGCCAGAACCGCCCCACCGGGCAGGTGCTCGAGATCGTCAAGGTCGAAGGGAGCACGCTGACGTTCGGGTCACCTATCCGCCTCCCCTACTTCACCTCGAACCAGGCACAGGTCGTGCGGTTCGCCGGCTCCCAGGGAGGAGGTTCCATGGTCCCGACCAAGAGGTGGTCGGGGGTGGAGGACCTTTACGTCGCGGGCGGCGAGGGCGGCGACGGCGGAGGGAACATCCACCTGTTCGGGACCTCCTACAGCTGGGTGAAGAACGTCGAGAGCGAGCGCTCTGAAGGCACGAGCATCGCGTTCGAGTCGACCTATCGCTGCACGCTCAGGGACTCCTTCGTCCACAGCACCGTGAGCCCGAACCCCGGCGGCGGCGGCTACGGGATCGGGCTCCTCACGTACGCCTCGGACAATCTCATTGAAAACAACATCTCGTGGAACTTCAACAAGGTCGTCATCATGCGGGCTACGGGTGGCGGCAACGTGATCGGGTACAACTATTTCGAGGATGGCTGGGGGGCGGGTTATCCGACGATCCCGGAGGTGGGGCTGAACGCGTCCCACTATGCGACGCCTCACCACGAGCTCTTCGAAGGCAACCAGAGCTTCAACATCTCGGGTGACGCGATCTGGGGTAATTCGATCTTCAATACGTTCTTCCGCAATCACGTGACTGGAGTGCGGCGTTCGATCGCACCTCTTCAGCTCAAGGACGAGGTGATGCGCCGGTTCGTCGAGGTACCCGAATGGCATCTCAATTTCTCGTATATCGGGAACGTGATCGGGTTCTCGGGGATGAACCGTCGACCGCAATCCGGCTTCGAGTACGAGGCCACCCCGCCTTGGGACTGGAATCCGGTGCCGATGTGGGCCATTGGCGTCGAGCACAGCGCAGGCAAAAAGGGTCAGGACGCTGAGGTAGTCGCCACCACCATTCGACACGGAAACTTCGATTACGTGACCAACGGGATCGTCTGGGATTCGGAGATCGACCGGAAGGACCTACCGCCTTCGCTCTATCTGGAATCGAAGCCCGCGTTCTTCGGCGTCCGACCTTGGCCCTGGGTCGACCCCGAGAACGAAGCCCAGACCACCACGCACGTGCTCCCAGCCCGTGAGCGCTTCGACCAACTCATGGGACTCTGACGATCGCTCAACCGGGCTCGGGCGAAAGCTCCCGATCGAGCCTGGTGAATTCTTTCATGAAGACTCTTCTCTTGATGTCGGTCATCTGGGTGACGTTCGTTCTGCCGGCCATTGCGGCGAGGGCCGCTCATCCGGTGAAGGCCGTTCGAACGATGTCGCTGGGCTTTGCCGCCTTCGTGGTCGTCTATTACCTCTATGTCGCCTACGGCCACACCCGATTCTTCGTCCCACACGGCTAGCCAGATAGGCGAGCCCACCTCAGGGGGGCCAACCCGTCGTTTGGTGCTGCCAGGGCTCGCCGCCGCCGTCGGGCTCGCCACGATCGCGGCGATGTTCGCCTCGGGAGGCGACCCGATTCTGACCGTCGCACCGGTCCTCCTGGTGCTCGGCGGCCTCGCGCTGGCCCGTATTCCACTTCGGTGGTCGGCGGCCGGATTCGTCTTCATGCTGCTCGCGTTGGATATCTCCACGGATGCAGGAGGGATCTGGTCCTCGCCCCTCGCGCCCTTGGGCGACCTGCTCGGAGGCGGGTTCTCGGGTCTCACCCGGACGCCGTTCGCGGGCTTCGAGGTCGTCGCACTCCTGCTCTTCATCCTCGCTACCTGGCGGCATGCGACGCGCGACAAGATTGACGGAACCGCCGTTCCGACGGCGGGCGTCATGCGGACCTGCTTGGTATTCGTCGTGATGGGGTGTGTCTACGCGATGGCGCTCGGGGCCACCAATGGATACGGCCTCGCCCTTTGGAAGGCCCGATACCTGCTTCACCCGCTCCTGTTTTTCGCCTTGTTCCAGACGTGTTTCCAGCAGCCGGAGGATTTTCGATCGCTCGGGACGGCGGTGGTCGCCGCAGCCATCATCAAGGCCCTCATGGCGGCCTGGGTCCAGATCGTGGCGGCGCCTGCGTTGACCGGCGGCCGCCTGGCCTACGCGACGAACCACGGAGACTCGCTCCTCTTCGCGATGGCGGTGCTCGTCCTCGTGCTGCCCGCGCTCGTGACCTGGACGAGGCGCTCGATCCTGCGCGCCATCATCTTCCTGCCCTTGCCGCTTTGGGGAATGCTACTGAACAACCGGCGCCTGGTCTGGGCCATACTCGCGCTGGCGATCATCGTGATCTTCCTCGCGACCTCCTGGCGTCCTTGGAAGCGGCGGGTCCTCCGGTACGGTTTGACGATGGCACCGGTGCTGCTTTTGTACGGCGCGGTCGGGTGGAAGAACGTCAACATCGGCGGCATCTTCACGCCCATCGCAAAGATCCGGACGATGCTCGACTCGAAGGTCGACAATTCAACCCTCTGGAGAGATCGCGAAGCGTGGAACATCGCCGCGACCCTCCAGGCCCGATCACCGTTGGGCATTGGCCTGGGCGGCGAATACCAGGAGTTTGTCTTCAACGACGACATCGCCGGCTTCTACCCGGACTACAGGGGGTGGCCACACAACACCGTTCTCGGGCTCCTGTTACTGCTGGGCATTCCCGGGTTCGTCATCGTGTGGCTGCCGAACTTGATCACGTTGTTCTTGGCGTTCCGCGCGGAGCTCTTCGCGACGACGCCCGTCCAAAGGACCGCGGCACTCGTTGCGATCGGCGCGGTCGTCGCGGTGCTGGCGTTGGCCTGGGGCGACACCGGCGCACACTTCATCCAGTACAAGCTTGCCGCCGGGCTGGCGATGGCCCTCGCGTCGAAGCTGGCAGTGGCGACCGGTGCATGGCCTGCACCGGGAGCCCGCGACGGACGCGAAGCCCGACGAGGACCGCAGGTAACATGGACGAGATGATCTCGGCGCACGGCGAGTCCGCGGGAGGTGCCGCTGATGTGCGTGCCCCGCCGATCGACGAATCGCGAGGAAAGGTCGCGCGGAACGCGCTCCACCTCGTCTCCGGCCAAGTGGCGACGACCGCCCTGGCAATCGTACTTAATTCTCAGCTCGGACGTTGGCTCGGCGCGGGTGACTTCGGACTGTATTACTTCTTGCTGACCTCGACGTCATTCGCGAATGTTTTTGTCGAATGGGGACAGGGCCTCGTCTTGGTTCGCGACGTCGCTCGGCGGCCAGACCGGACCCCTTGGCTTCTTGGCAGCGCCGCCGCAATCCGGGTCGCCATTTCCATTCCCGCGGCCTTCGCCTCGGCGCTGGTGTTTTGGCTCCTCGATTACGATCTCCGCACAGTGGGCCTCATGGCTCTCATCGTGCTTGCTTGGATCCCGACTGCGATGTTGCAGCTTCTCGGCCTCGTCTTCCGAGGACACGAGCGGATGGACATCGACGCCCGGGCAACGGTCTTGAGCAAGGTAGTTCACGTCGTCACCGTGGTCACAGCGCTGAACCTCGGCGGGCGGCTCGTGGCCGTCGTGCTCTCGCTCGGTGCCTCCGGTGCCGCCGCCCTCGCGTGGTCGATGCGACGACTCCGAACGATTGAGCGGCGCCTGCCGAAGGTCGAGATGTCCACCGTGCGCCAGCTCCTCGCCGACGGCGGGCCCGTCCTGTTCATCGGAGTTCTAGGCCAGGCGCAGCTCTACGTCGAAACGCTCATCCTCTCGTCCATGACACCTCAAGAAGTGCTCGGCTGGCACGGCGCCGCGCGGTCGATCATGACGACGTTGATCATGCCGGCGCCAATCCTCGCGTCTGCATTGCTGCCGTCATTGTCCCGGGCGCTCGACGATCCCCTTGCGCTACGACGCGAGTTGGCGGGCCCGCTCCGCCTCATCCTCATTTTTGGCGTGTGCGCCACCGGCGGGACGAGCCTCTTCGCTGGCGTGGCGACAGGGTTGATCTACGGCTCGGACTCGTTCGCGCCTTCGAGCACCCTCCTCACGCTGATGGGGCCTGCCCTTTCATTGCTCTACGTCAACATCCTCGTCGCACCGATCGTCGTGTTGAAGGGCCGCACCACGGCAGTGGTCGTACTTCGACTGGTGGTGATCGGCATCATGGCGGCGCTCGCCCTCTGGTGGATCCCCTTGGCCGATGAGCGTTGGAGCAACGGGGCGATCGGCGCGGTCGCGGTGTCTACATTGGCCGAGCTCTTGCTCCTCGTTGGATTCATTTTGCTGATGCCCCGTAACACCATCGCTAAGTCCGTCTGGTTCGATTTCCTTCGCGCGGTCATTTGCGCGGCTGCAGCCGCGGGCGCCGTCCTCGTTGGGTCTCCATCACCGTTCGTGGGGATCCCGCTCTACTTGGCTGTTTTCGGCGCGGTCGCGTTCGGTACCCGCCTCGTCGGTCGGGACGACCTGGAGATGCTGCGGGTCGTTTTCAATAGACGGATGCGACAGGCCGGATGAACACATTTGGCTTGCTACGCGGCGAAGTACCTGCGGAGAGCGAGGAACCGCTTCTCGAAGGCGTGAAAGCTCAACCACGCAATCAGGAACGACGCGGCTGAGCCACCGAGAGCCAAGAGCGCGACCGCCGCCCCGTGGCTCTTCGTCCATTCTGCGAGGACGAACTCGGTCCCGTGTACGACGAAGCCATATGAGATGAAATGATGGAAGACGTAGAGCCCATAGCTATAGGTCCCCATCGACATGAGCGCTTTGCTGCCGAAGAACCTTACGAACGGAGAGCCCGCGGGCGCCGTGAGTGCACGCACGAGAATGCATGCCAGCAAGACGACGAAAAGGGTCTGGCGGAGCGGCCCCAAGATGAATTGGCCGGTCTCCGTCAGTCGATGGAGTACGAAACTACATATGAGTACGGTGGCGACGCCGACCGCCACACGCGGGGTCCACTCACGAAGCCGCTCGAAACCCCGCGGCGACCTGGCGAACAGCGCCAGGAAGCTCCCGAAGGCGATACCCTGAAGGTGGAGAGGAGTCAGCATGCCGATCATTTCAGATTCCCGCGTCATCGCCACTTCCGCGATCCGGGACGCGATTCCGATGCCCAGGCTCGTCCACATGAGGACGCGGGGGCGACGCCGAAGCGCCCAGACCATGATCGGCCAGAGGAGGTAGAAGTGTTCTTCGATCGCGAGGGACCAGAAGTGGTTCAGGTACGAGAGGGACCATTCTCCCCGAACCGCGTGGAGGACGTTTGCGCCGTACAGCCAAAGCCAAGCCTGATCGTTTCGGATTCCGTCTAGCGCGGCGGAGTCTGGAACCCACCGGGCGACCAGGAGTGTCGCCGCGATCGTGCCGTAATACAGGGGAAAGATTCGCAGGGTTCGCCGGGCGTAGAAGTTTCGAAAGAAATTCTTCTTGTATCGGGTATCGAAGAGGATTCCGGTAATCAAGAATCCCGAGAGGACGAAGAATAGATCGACACCCAACATGCCGTGGCCGGCCACGTAGCCGACGATCCTCTCGAGCTGGTTCGTCGGCGTGGCATTTCCGACGAAATGCAGCCCCATTACCATGAGCACCGCGACTCCTCTGATGCCATCGAGCGGCGCCATGTGTCCCCGAAGGTCCGCTGGAGTCACGAAAGCATCGGCAATGGGATGATCCAGGGCGGGAGGAGCGGCGTGTGGGATCGACGGAGTCGCGTTCATGGGGCCTCGGGCGGGGCATTCTAGCGGCAGTCCTTCCCCGATGACCCCATGGACATGGCATCAGCGCTGATCTTCTCGGGTCGACGCGAAGCCGCGCCGGTCGCCCTCCCATGGCGATGGCAGGGCCGGTGGTGGCGGCGCTCGCCAACCGCGTGCTAGGGTGCGCGCCGCACCGAGCCAACGAGCTTCATGGGGACGTTTCGTAAATGAATGCCTGGTATGCGCCCACGCCCATTCGCGTGCTGATCCTGCCTTGCCTCGCAGGCGTCCTGGGGCTCTCGATGGCGTGTGCTGCACCACAGCCGTTCCAATGGGTCGACGAGGTGCCGGGAGCACGGGAGCACCCCGGCATCTATCGGATCGCGCCCATGGACGTGATCAGCGTCCGGGTCTGGAACCAGGAGTCCATGTCCTTGCTACACGCGAGGGTGCGGGAAGACGGCAGGATCTCCCTTCCGTTTCTCAAGGACGTCGACGTCGCCGGGCTGACGCCGAACTCTCTCAGCGAGAAGCTCCAGGTCGCCCTCGTCAGCTTCATCGTCGATCCGGTCGTCACGGTGACGGTGGACGAGCCGGCGCCGCTCAGCGTCTTCGTTCTGGGCGAGGTGACGACCGCCGGGACCTATACCTTGGCGCGCCCCGCAGGTGCGCTGCAGGCGTTGGCCGCGGCAGGCGGACTCACCCAGTACGCCAATCGCGATGGCATCTACGTGCTTCGCCGGATCTCGCCCCTTCTCCCGCCCACCCGGATCCGGTTTCGATACCGAGACCTCACCAGTGGCGGGACGACTGCGGCGGGATTCCTCCTCCGGAGCGGCGACACGATCGTCGTGGAGTGAGCCTTGGGCGCGGCGCTGGCGGTGATCGCGGCAACCGTGGTGGGCCTCGGAGCGCTCGGCGATGTCGACCTCGACGCCGGAGTCGTCGCCGAATCGAGGGTGCGCATGCTGGAGGAGCATCCCTCGGCCGAACAACAGGTGGTCCCGCGCGACGAGTTGATCGGGACGCTGCGACTTGCTCCCCACCTCGCGCTCGAGAACGACGCCCGGGTTCGACTGACGCTCCGGTACGGCCCCATCCTCACGGCTCCGTACGATCTCGCGCCCTCCCTGAGGAGCGGGGGTAACTCCTCCGCTCCGCCGGAGCAAGGTTCGATCCTGCACTCCGGAGACGCGCGTGCGCGGATCGAGATGGGGCACTGGCTCCTGGTCGCCGGGGTCGGTGCCACTCGAGGGACGTTCGATCCGCTCATCAATCGCACGCCCGCTGATACGGCCTTCGTCACGACCGCTCGCCTTCCATACTCCGCGTACGAAGCGATGGCCTCCGTGACCTCGACGTCCTTTCGCGCGACGACCATGTCGCTCACGGCGCGAACCGGAGTGAGCGGTGGCCGGGGAGCGGATGCCGAAGCCGTCATGCCCACCCTGCAGGAGCTTCGACTGGACGGCGGCGTCGAGCGGATGCTCTCGCCACGGGACGGCCTCGGCGGAGTCGTCTCTTATCTCGGCACCCGCGTTCAGCGAAACAACGACGCGTTGGTGTTGCGCGGCGGAGGCACCTGGATGCGGGTGCTGGCCCGCCCTTCGATTCTGCGAATGGAGGCCGGTCTCGTTTATTCGCAGGAGCGCTCTGTCGCCGCCCGTGACGCCGGAGAGGACGCGTTTGCAACGATCTCACCTTGGGGGCGTGCCTCATACGCGTACGTCGCTGGAGAGCGGTTCCCCACCCTCTCGGCGGTGGTCGGCTCCGAGCCAGCGATCGACCATCTACGCGGGACGGTTGAATCGCGCGGATTCTTGGAGTTGACCTCAGGCTGGGTCCCAGTCCGGGACTGGAGATTGGGGCTGACCGCGACAGGCTCCTGGCTGGAGCCCAGGACCTCCAGGGTGGAGACGCACGGGCGAACCTGGGTCGGAAGTCTCGGAGGCAGAATCGAGCGTGCCATCGGGCGCACGTTGATCGCGGGAGGAGGGATCGCCTCGACCTGGCAGCGCACCGAGCGTGAAGACCTCATGGGTTTCCGGGAGTTGGTCGTCACTTTGGACCTCGGCGCAACTCTACCGAGAAACGAGCGGCCTGCCCCAGCGGGGCGGGAAGCGCGCAGATAGTCCGGATCTTCCTCCGACGCTCAACGGCGCTCCATTCGAAACGCGCGAATCGTTCCTCGAGGCGTTCGAGAAGGAAGAGCCCGGCAGGTCGGAGAAAGCCCGGTCGGTCTGACGCGGATGCGATCCGTCGGGTTTCGTGCTTACATCGGCGCCCTTTTTCCTCCTCGTAAGAGATCGGCCCATGAGCGCACCTTCGATCCGCCCCGACTCGCCCCCTCCCGTCGAAGCCGAAGCCATTGCACCGGCGCTGCCGGACGATCCCGAGCACCGCTGGCTAGCGACCACCTACCGCCACGGCGAGCGCCAGCTCACCGTCCGGGCTGTAGTGACCGGCATGCTCCTCGGCGCGATCATGTGCCTGTCGAACCTCTACGTCGTCCTGAAGACCGGCTGGAGCCTCGGCGTCACCCTGACCGCGTGCATCCTCGCCTTCGCGATCTTCCGCGGCCTGAAGGCGACTCGAGTGGTGAAGGAAGACTTCACCATCCTCGAGAACAACGCCATGGGCTCGGTGGCGTCGGCGGCGGGCTTCATGACCGGCGGTGGCAACATGGCCGCCTTTCCGGCGCTCCTCATGCTCACGGCGGTGCGCCCCGACGGGATCTCCCTCTTCATCTGGTTCGCGGTGATCGCCGGGCTGGGCGTGTTCGCCGCCATCCCGGTGAAGCGCCAGCTCATCAACCGCGAGCAGCTCGCGTTCCCCACCGGCACCGCCACCGCGGAGACCCTGAAGTCGCTGCACGAGGCGTCCCACTCCAAGGAGGGCGGAGGCGGCGACAAGGCGAAGCTCCTGGGCATGGCGGCGGGCATCGGCGCGCTCCTCGCGTGGTTCCGCGACGCCCGTGGCGCCTTCATGCCGTTCAACCTGCCTGACGCCATCCCGCTCCCGTTCCAGATCGCCGGGCGGGCGGCGAAGGACTGGACGCTGACGCTGAAGAGCGAGCTCGTGCTCTTCGGCGCCGGCGCCCTGATGAGCTTCCGCACCGGCTGGTCCCTGCTCCTGGGCGCCATCCTCACCTACGTCTTCCTGGCGCCGTCGCTCCTGGCGAGCGGCCAGATCGCGGAGCCCTCGTACAAGGCGATCGTCGCGTGGACCCTGTGGCCCGGCGCCGCCGTGCTGGTGGCCGCGGGGCTGACCAGCTTCGCCCTCGACTGGAGGAGCATCTCCCGCTCGTTCGCCGGCCTGTCGGGGATGTTCCGCAAGAAGAAGAAGGAGACGGCGGTCGACGATCCGCTCACGGCGGTGGAGGTCCCCGACTCCTGGTTTCCGCTCGGCTTCGCGATCCTGGGCCCAATCGTCGTCTTCCTGATGTGGAAGCTCTTCGACATTCCGTTCTGGGCGGGCGCCATCGCCGTCCCGCTCGCGATCGTGATGGGCTTCGTCGCCTCGCGCGTCACCGGCGAGACCGACGTGACGCCGACGAAGGCGCTGGGGCCGGTGACGCAGCTCGTGTACGGCGTGGTCACTCCTGGAAACCTGGCCGGCAACCTGATGAGCGCCAACGTCACCGGCGGCATCGGCCTCCACGCCGCGGACCTCCTCACCGACCTGAAGAGCGGCTACCTGCTCGGCGCGAACCCAAGGCAGCAGTTCATCGGCCAGCTCTTCGGCGTTCTGGCCGGCGCGGCCGTGGTGGTGCCCGCGTTCTGGCTGCTGATCCCGGACGCCTCGGCGTTGGGCAGTGAGGAGTGGCCAGCGCCGTCCGCCCTCGTCTGGGCAGGCGTCTCCCAGGCATTCTCGGAAGGAATCGGGGCGCTCCCTTCCGCGGCGCGGCAGGCGGCCCTCGTCGGCGCCCTCCTCGGCGTGGCGCTCGCGCTCGCGGAGCGGTTCGCGCCCCGCAGGCTGAAGCCGTGGGTGCCCTCGGCGTCGGGCCTCGGCATTGCCCTGGTGATCCCTGGCAGCAACGCGATCTCGATGTTCCTCGGGTCGCTCGTGGCGGAAGGCGTGCGCCGGTTCCGGCCCAAGCTCGCCGAGCGCGCCATCGTCCCGGTGAGCTCGGGCTTCATCGCCGGCGAGAGCCTGATGGGGATCGCCATCGCGCTGCTGGTCGTGATGGGCGTCCTGTCGCGGTGACCGCGGGGGCCGTCAGACGGTTCGTCGGCGGAGCGTGTGGCCACCCCTCTTTCCCGTGATGAATTCCCAGGCGAACAGGGCGAGCACCGACCCGGCGACTGCCAGGAGCAGGCTCCACAAGGTGAAGCCCGTGAGCCCCTTGCCAGAGATGGCGCCTCCGATGAGACCGCCGATGATCCCGCCCACGACGCCGAGGAGGAGGGTGGAGAGAATGCCGCCGCCCTGCTTGCCCGGGACGATCGCCTTGGCGATCGCGCCGGCGAGTAGTCCAATGATGATCCATGCGATGATTCCCACGTCGTTCCCCTCCCGGTTCGCTCCTTTTGAAGGTGGGATCGGGCTCCGGCCGTAGCAACGGCGCCAAAACCCGTCCCCGGCCGCGCGCGAACGGGTCGATCGGGCGCGAGGGGGCCGTCGCGCCTGGCCGCCCGCCGGCTAACCGGCCGAAGGCGCGGCCCTTTGGAACTGCCGGGTGGTTGGCGCTTACGCCTCCGGCCCGCTTGGTGTAGATACGCGCGGTGAGGCGGCACCCAAGAGGAGAGGAAGCCATGACCGCAGCGCGCGCACGGCGCTCGAGCAAGTTCATCTTCGTGACCGGCGGGGTGGTCTCGTCCCTGGGCAAGGGCCTGACCTCGGCGTCGATCGGAGCGCTCCTCGAGAACCGGGGGATGAAGATCTCGTTCCTCAAGCTCGACCCGTACATCAACGTCGATCCCGGAACGATGAGCCCGATGCAGCATGGAGAGGTCTTCGTCACCGACGACGGCGCCGAGACGGACCTCGACCTGGGCCACTACGAGCGCTTCTCCAGCGCGCAGATGACCCGGGCCAACAACTTCACCTCGGGCCGGGTCTACAACGCCGTGATCCAGAAGGAGCGGCGGGGCGAGTACCTGGGCAAGACGGTGCAGGTGATTCCCCACATCACCGACGAGATAAAGGGGATCATCCGCGAGGCCGCCGAGGGCCTCGACGTGATGCTCGTGGAGGTCGGCGGCACGGTGGGCGACATCGAGTCGTTGCCGTTCCTCGAGGCGATCCGGCAGATGCGCTACGACGTCGGCGCCGAGAACTGCCTCTACCTCCACCTCACCTACATCCCGTACATCGCCGCCGCCGGCGAGCTGAAGACCAAGCCGACGCAGCACTCGGTGATGAAGCTGCGGGAGATCGGCATCCAGCCCGACATCCTCGTCTGCCGCAGCGAGAAACCCGTCGACCGGGAGATGAAGGACAAGATCGCCCTCTTCACGTCGGTGGAGCCTGGGAGCGTCTTCTCCGCGCGGGACGTGGACTCGATCTACGAGCTGCCGCTGGCGCTCCACCGCGAGGGGCTGGACGACAAGATCGCCGAGATCCTCAACATCTGGTCGCGCGCGCCCCAGCTCGAGGAGTGGGAGCGGATCCACGAGCGGGTGATGCACCCCGCCCGCGGCGAGGTGACCATCGGCGTCGTCGGCAAGTACGTGGAGCTGGCCGAGAGCTACAAGTCGCTGAACGAGGCCCTCTCACACGGCGGCGTGGCGAACGACGTGCGGGTGAAGCTGCACCTCATCGACGCCGCCGACATCGAGAAGAGCTCCGCCGAGAAGGAGCTGGCCGGCGTGGACGCGCTGCTGGTGCCCGGCGGCTTCGGCGTCCGGGGAACCGAGGGGAAGATCTCGGCGATCCGCTACGCCCGCGAGCGGAAGCTGCCGTTCTTCGGGATCTGCCTGGGGATGCAGATGGCGGTGATCGAGTACGCCCGCTCCGTCATCGGGCTGGAAAAGGCGAACTCCGCCGAGTTCGACGAGCGCACGCCGCATCCGGTGGTGACGCTGATGGAGTCGCAGAAGGACGTGGCCGAGAAGGGCGGCACGATGCGCCTGGGCGCGTACGCCTGCGACCTGAAGGAAGGTTCGCTGGCGCGATCCCTCTACGGCGAGGCACAGGTGCAAGAGCGTCACCGCCACCGCTACGAGTTCAACAACGACTACCGCGGGCAGTTCGAGGAGGCGGGCCTCGTCTTCTCCGGCATCAACCCGGAGCTGGACCTGGTGGAGATGATCGAGCTGCGGGACCACCCGCACTTCCTGGCATGCCAGGCCCACCCGGAGTTCAAGTCGAAGCCCACGTCGCCGCACCCGCTCTTCGTGGGCTTCGTGCGGGCGGCGATGGAGATGCGGGATCGGAAGGCGGCCCAGCCGTCGAACGTGGTGCCGGTGCGCGGCGCCAAGGCGAAAGAGTAGATCATGGTGCGCTGCAGGATCCGCGACGACGTCGTCCTCGGAGACGGCCAGAAGCTCGTGCTGGTGGTCGGCCCCGACGTGGTGGAGACCGAGGAGCAGGTGATGCGGACGGCGCGCGAGGTGAAGCGCGTCGCCGAGAAGTACGACCTGCCCGCGGTGTTCAAGTGCTCCTTCGACAAGGCGAACCGCACGTCGCTGTCGTCGTACCGCGGCCCCGGCCTCGAGAAGGCCCTGCCTCTCTTCGCGAAGGTGAAGGCGGAGACGGGCCTGCCGATGGTCACCGACGTCCACGAGACGTGGCAGGCCGCCGAGGCGGCGAAGGTGGTGGACCTCCTGCAGGTGCCCGCGTTCCTCTGCCGGCAGACGGATCTGCTCGTCGCCTGCGCGAAGACCGGAAAGCCGGTGCAGGTGAAGAAGGGGCAGATGGTCGCCCCGAAGGACATGCGCCACGCGGTGGGCAAGCTGCGGGAGAGCGGCTGCGAGGACGTGTTCCTCACCGAGCGCGGCGCGACCTTCGGCTACAACAATCTCGTAGTGGACATGCGCGGCCTCGCGCTGATGCGGGACATCGGCGTGCCTGTGTGTATGGATGCGACACACGCGGTGCAGCTCCCCTCGGCGGCGGGGGGCTCCTCCGGGGGCGAGCGCCGCTTCGTGGCGGGCCTCGCCCGGGCGGCCGCCGCCTTCGGGATCGACGCCCTCTTCCTCGAGGTGCACCCCGATCCGGACAATGCCCTCTGCGACGGCCCGAACTCCCTGGACTTCGCCGGCTTCGACGAGCTGGTTGGCCAGGTAGTGGCGATCCGCCGGGCACTCGGGCAGCCGTAGCGCTCTCGCCGCCCTCGAACGGAGGGCGCGCGCCCGGTGGCCGGCGATCGCTCCCGCGAGGCGAGGGCGGTCGTCCCACTCCGACTGACAGGACCACACACGCTCCCGTGTCTGGGGCAGCGAGCGGGCATTCGCTCGCTCGGGGGGCCGCTATCGGCCCCGACCGACCCGAGAGAAGGAGCGTTTCCATGAAGCGGATTCTGTCCGCTGCCGTCGCGTTGGCGATGGCGGCATGTGGTGGGCTGGAGGCGGGAGGGATCGACGAGGGGCACGGGAGCCTGGCGGTGACCGTGCAGGCGGTGACGGCCCCCGACTCGAACTTCCACGAACTGGGCGAAGTGCAGTCGGTGGTCGTATCCCTGACGCGGACCCTTCCGTCGCCGCTGGCGCCGATCGAGCTCACGCTCGCCCGGGACGGCGCGAGCAACTCGTGGACGGCCGTCCTGAGCGACGTCCTGGTGGGTACCTACACCGGCGTCGCCACGATCGCCTTCAACGGCGGGCGGCCTGCGATCCAGTCGACCGAGGCGGAGGTGGAGATCGTCGAGGGAGAGACGGCGAACCTGCTGCTCTTCGTGAACCAGGCGTACGAGTACGACTTCGCGCCCCCGTTCTTCACGTCGATCTCCATGAACAAGGCGTCGGTGAAGATGGGCCAGACGCTCGAGCTCACCGTCGGCGCCGACGGGGGCGTGGAAGTCGCGCCCCGCACGCTGACCCTCACCGGTCGCCACTGGGGCGTCACGCCCGACGACGAGCGGGGCACCTTCACCACCGCGACGTTCCCCGCCGGGGGCACGGGGACCATCACGTTCACCGCGCCTGCCAAGTCGACCTCTAAGGGCTTCGTGATCAAGGTGGAGGACGCCGCCCACAACGTCGCGGAGATGGGCGTGATGGTGATGGTGGACGCCACCGGCACCATGAACGTCGAGGTGCTCTTCAACTTCGCGCCGGTGATCATGGGGAGCATCCGGACGCTGAACGATCCCGACGGGACCTGGGTCTACCTGGCCATGGACGTCGTCGACTGGGACGCGGCGACCTCGGCTTCCGTCATGCACTACGAGTGGGAGTCGGACTGCGGCGGGAACTTCTTCGACTACGCGACCCCGCCCCTGACGCTCGCCATGGAGGGCGACTTCCTCCCCGCCGGGCCGGGGACCCACGCCATCAGCAACTGGAAGTACGGCATTCCCCGTGGCGAGGCGCTCTCAGACGTCTGCACCTTGACCCTCCACGTGGCGGACGACCGTGGCGCGACCGCCACGGCGAACCTGGAGATCCACACCGATCTCCTCCTGCCCGACGTGGACTGACCGCGGACACGGGCCGGCGGCTCCCTTCGAGGGGGGCCGCCTCGCCAAGAGGGGATCGCCCCCCGATTGCCGGGGCGGTCCCCTTTCGCAGATCTCAGCGAAGCTCGCGAAAGACCGCGGCGATGCGCTCGCTGGCCTTTCCGTCCCAAAGCGCCGGGATGCGGCCCTGCTTGCCACGGCCCGCGAGCACGTCGTCGGCGGCGGCGAGGATCTTCACCGGATCGATCCCCACGACCGAGTTGGTCCCCTCGGTGACGGTGACCGGCCGCTCGGTGTTCTCGCGCAGGGTGAGGCAGGGGACGCCGAGCGCCGTGGTCTCCTCCTGCAGCCCGCCGGAGTCGGTGAGGACGAGGAGCGCCTGCGAGGTGAGGCCGAGGAACTCGAGGTAGCCCAGGGGCTCGCAGACGTGGAGCGCCTGCATGTCGGCGACGCGATCGGAGAAGCCCAGCGAGTCGATGCGGGCGCGGGTGCGGGGATGCATGGGGAAGACCACGGGAATCTTCCGCTGGAGGTCGCGCACGGCGCCGAGCAACCCGCCGAGCACATCGGGATCGTCCACGTTGGACGGACGGTGCAGGGTGAGCACCGCGTAGCCGCCAGGGGCGAGGCCGAGGTGCTGGGGCGCACCGGTGGCCTTGGCCTTGGGCAGGTGCGAGAGCAACGAGTCGATCATCACGTTGCCGACGAGACGGATCCGCTCCGGGGGCGTGCCCTCGCGCAGGAGGTTCTCGTCGCCGTCCCGCGACGGGGTGAGCAGCGGATCGCAGATGCGATCGGTGAGGACGCGGTTCACCTCCTCCGGCATGCGCATGTCGCCGGAGCGCAGGCCCGCCTCCACGTGGGCGCAGCGGATCGCCAGCTTCGCCGCCACCAGCGCACAGGCGATGGTCGAGTTGACGTCGCCCGCGACCACCACCAGATCGGGCTTCTCCTCGAGGCAGATCTTCTCGAAGCCGATCATCACCTTGGCGGTCTGCTCGGCGTGGGAGCCCGACCCCATCCCCAGGAAGATGTCGGGGCGGGGCATGCCCAGATCCGTGAAGAACACGTCCGACATCGAGGCGTCGTAGTGCTGCCCCGTATGCACGAGCCGCTGCTCGGCGAACCCCGCCCGGCCCACCGCCTGGAGGATCGGGGCGATCTTCATGAAGTTGGGCCTGGCGCCGACCACGTGCACGATCTTCATGCGGCCAACCTACCGATGGCATGGCGGACCGGCAACGTGCATAGTCCGACGCCATGCGCACAGCCGTCGTGATCCCGGCCCGCTTCGCCAGCGAGCGGCTCCCGGGCAAGCCCCTCGCCGACATCCACGGCAAGGCGATGATCGTGAGGGTGCTGGAGCGGGCCCGCGCCGCGGACGGCGTGTACGCGGTGGTGGTGGCCACCGACGACGAGCACATCGCCGCGGCGGTGCGGGAGGCGGGCGGAGACGTGGCGATGACCCCTCCGGACTGCCCCTCCGGCTCCGATCGCTGCGCCCACGCGGCGAGGCAGCTCGGCGAGCTCGACATCGTGGTGAACGTGCAGGGCGACGAGCCGCTCCTGGATCCCGCCGCGATCGAGGAGCTCCTCGGCGCGTTCTCGGATCCCACGGTGGAGATGGCGACGCTGGCGCGGCCCCTCGAGGAAGGGGAGCTCGACAACCCGAACGTGGTGAAGGTGGTGCGCAACCTGCGCGGGGACGCCCTCTATTTCTCCCGCGCGGCGATCCCCTTCCGCCGCGGCGAGGCGGCGGCGCCCAGGGCCCACGTGGGGATCTACGCGTTCCGGGCGGCGTTCCTGCAGGCGTTCACCAAGCTCGCTCCCACGCCGCTGGAGCGCACGGAGAGGCTGGAGCAGCTCCGGGCCCTCGAGCACGGCCACGCCATCCGGGTGCTCGACACGAACTACCGCTCGGTGGGCGTGGACACGCCGGAGGATCTCGAGCGCGTCCGCGCCCTCCTCGCCCGCGGCTGATCCGGACCTTCGCCTGGGGTCACGCGCCGGGAAGCGGCGACCTCGCCGGTCGCAGCCTCAATCCTCCTGCAGCCACGCGGCGAAGCGGCGCAGGCCCTCGGGGAACGGCGTGCGCGGCAGCTCCCCCAGGAGCGACGTGGCGCGCGCCATGCTCGCCCAGGTCTGCGGCACGTCGCCCGGCTGGTCCGGGTGCCGCTCGATCCGGGCCTTCATGCCGAGCGTCTCCTCGAGCAGCGCCACCAGCTCGGCGAGGGTGATGGTGCGATCGTTGCCGAGGTTGATCACCGCGTACTCGCTGCGGTCGTAGCGGATCGATCGGACGATCCCCTCGACGATGTCGTCGACGTAGCTGTAGTCGCGGCGCGTGGAGCCGTCGCCGTACACGGGGATCGGCCTCCCCTCCCGCATGAGCCGCGCAAACTTGTGGATCGCGAGGTCCGGCCGCTGCCTCGGCCCGTACACGGTGAAGAAGCGCAGGGCGACGAAGCGGATCCCGTGGAGGTGGCTGTAGACGTGGCCGAGGAGCTCGCCGCTCACCTTGGTGCTGGCGTAGGGGCTGATCGGCAGCAGCACGTGATCGTCCTCCCGCCAGGGGACGTCGGGGTTGATCCCGTAGACGCTGCTGGAGGAGGCGAAGACGAACTGGCGGATGCCACGTTCGCGGGCGAGCTCGAGCACGTTCTGGGTGCCGCGGACGTTGACCTCCTGGTAGCCGACCGGATCCGCGATGGAGGGGCGCACGCCCGCGCGGGCGGCGAGGTGGACGATGGCGTCGACGCCGCCGGGCAGGCGGCGCAGCGCCTCCATGTCCCGGATGTCGGCCTCCACGAGCGCGTAGCGATCGTGCCCCAGGTGCGGCGCGACGTTCCGGCGCTTGATGGCGGGGTCGTAGAAGGGGTCGAAGTCGTCGACCACGGTGACCCGCTCGCCGTCGGCGAGGAGCCTGTCGACGAGGTGGCTGCCAATGAACCCGGCACCTCCGGTCACGAGCACATTCATCGTTCGGGCGTCCTTTCGCGGCGCATCTTCGCAGAGGCTTCCCCACGGTGCCAACCTCGCATCCCATGGCCACGCGGATTGACCTGCGGGCCGTTTTCTCGATAACCCGGTCCCCTCGACGTGGTCGCCCGTCGAACGTGGAAAGGCCGAAGAGCATGCGAGTGGCAGTCATCGGAACCGGATACGTGGGTCTCGTCGCGGGAACCTGCTTTGCGGACAGCGGCAACGACGTGGTCTGCGTGGACGTGGATCACGCAAAGATCGAGGCGCTGCAGCGGGGCGAGGTGCCGATCTACGAGCCGGGGCTCGAGGAGCTGATCGCGCGCAGCGCGGCGGCCGGGCGGCTGAGGTTCACGACGGATCTCCCCTCCGCCGTGAAGAGGGCCGAGGTGGTCTTCATCGCAGTGGGCACGCCCCAGGGCGAGGACGGCTCCGCGGATCTCCAGTACGTGCTCTCCGCCGCGCGATCGATCGGGCGCAGCCTCGGCGACGGCTACACCGTCGTGGTCGACAAGAGCACCGTTCCCGTGGGGACCGCCCGCAAGGTCGCCGCGGAGATCCGCGAGGTGGCGCCGGGCAAGGACTTCGACGTGGTGTCGAACCCGGAGTTCATGAAGGAGGGCGCCGCGATCGAGGACTTCCTCTCGCCGGACCGGGTGGTGATCGGATCCGACAGCGAGCGGGCGCGGGCGCTGATGGGCGAGCTCTACGCGCCCTTCACCCGGCGGTCGAACCGGATCCTCTTCATGGATCCGGAGTCCGCCGAGCTGACCAAGTACGCGGCGAACGCGATGCTGGCGACCCGCATCTCGTTCATGAACGAGCTCGCCGGCCTCTGCGAAAAGGTGGGGGCGGACGTCGACCACGTGCGCCAGGGCCTGGGCACCGACAGCCGCATCGGCCTGTCCTTCCTCTTCCCGGGACCGGGTTTCGGCGGGTCGTGCTTCCCCAAGGACATCCGCGCCCTCCACTCCACCGCCCGCGAGAACGGGCTCGAGTTCGCGCTGCTCGCGTCGGTGGATCGGGTGAACGAGCTGCAGAAGCAAGTGCTGCTCAAGAAGGCGCTCAAGCACTTCGGCGGCGATCTCGCCGGGAAGCGATTCGGCGTGTGGGGGCTCGCGTTCAAACCGAAGACCGACGACATGCGCGAGTCTCCGTCGATCCCGCTGATCGAGGGCCTCCTCGGCAAGGGCGCCAGGGTGGCGGCGCACGATCCGGTCGCGCACGGGACCGCCAGGCGCGTGTTCGGCGACCGCATCGGCTACGCCGACACGCCCTACGGCGCCGCCGAGGGGGCGGACGCCGTCTTCGTCGTCACCGAGTGGAACGAGTTCCGGCGTCCGGACTTCGATCGCCTCAAGGCCTCGATGGCGGCGCCGGTGATCTTCGATGGCCGCAACGTCTTCGACCCGCGCCGCATGAAGGAGCGGGGCTTCGCCTACTACGGGATCGGCCGGGGTGCCGCCAACGGCTGAGGCCGGCCGAGAACGACGAAGGGCCGCCCGATTCGAGCGGCCCTTCGTGATCCTCGCTGCGCGGGATCGCTCGGGTAGCGGCCTACTCGTAGGTCGCCACGATGATCGACACGAAGGTCGGTCCGCACTCGCCGTTCGAGTTGAAATACATCTTCGTGCCCGAGTGGCGGATGCGCCACCTGTCGATGAGCCTGTCGAGGCCCGAGCCGAGCGGCCCGCTGGTCTCGATCTCCGGGTCGAACGGGCCGAACTCCGGCGAGTCGAGCGCATAGATCTGCACCTCGTCGGTGTCCCTGCCGCAGGTCTGCCGATCCTTCTGCTTGTACCAGCACTGGGGCGTGAACCCGAGGACCGGACCGCCGAAGGGGAGCTCAGAGAGGGAATCGCCGGTCGGCGCCTGGTCGGAGACGGCCCGGTACAACACGGCCGCGGTGGTACCGGTGTCGAGCACGGTCCAGTCGCCCTGCTGCTCGAGCTCCACGCTGCGGAGGATCTCCAGGGTATCCTCCACCCTCACGGTGAAGCGGACGTGCACCCACTGCCTCTCGTCGTCCACGTCGTCGCAGAGGTACTGGGGCTTCTCGCCCGGATCGCCCTCGTCCGGGTTCGGATCGCGGCCCGGGTGGTCCGGGTCGAGCACGGGCTCGTGGCGGCAGACGCCGACCAGATCGCCGTCGAGCTTGTAGATCCAGCCCTCGACCTTGCTGTCGGCGCCCCACTTCGGATCGGAGACGCCGGCGAACATCTCGGCGCTCCCGAGGATACCCGACGAGCGGGACTTCTCCTCGAGCGTGCATTCCTCGCCCTCGAGGACCCAGCCGCCGCCGGTTCCGCCGGTGCCGCCCGTTCCACCGGTGCCGCCGTCGCCGCCGGTGCCGCCGTCGCCGCCCGAGCCGCCGGTGGCGGGCCCGGTGCCGCCGCCCCCGTCGTCGCTGTCGCCATCCGAGGAGCAGGCCAGCGCGAAAGCGCCGAGAGACACGGCGAGAACGGCGGCCACAAGATTTCGGTTCAGTCGCATTTCCTGGCATCCTTTGCTTGGGATTCCTCCCTTTCTACACCAGCCGCAGCCGCTGCCCAAGGGGGCCCGCCTCTGATAAGAGACCGACCGGAGGGTCACACATGTCGATCTCGGATGAGCTGGTACGACGCGCACGGACGGTGAAGCTGCTCGCCCTCGACGTGGACGGCGTCTTGACGGATGGCTCCCTGTACTACGGGGCCAAGGGCGAGGAGCTGAAGCGCTTCGACGTGAAGGACGGTCACGGCATCGTGCTGTGGCGCGAGCTGGGGAACCCCACCGCGATCCTCACCGCGCGCAGCTCCCCGATCGTCTCCGCGCGGGCCGCCGAGCTGGGGATCCGCCACGTGCTGCAGGGGGAGCGCGACAAGGGCAAGGGCTTCGACAAGCTCCTCGCTCAGGCCGGCGTCCGGGCGGAGGAAGTGGCGTACATCGGCGACGACATCAACGACATCCCCGTGATGCGTCGGGTGGGCTTCGCCGCCACGCCGGCGGACGGGGTGGCGGAGGTGCGCGAGTATGTGCACTACGTGTGCAAGGCAAGCGGGGGGAACGGCGCGATCCGGGAGATCTGCAACCTGCTGATCCGGGCCCAGGGACGGTGGGAAGAGGCGACCGCGAGGTACTTCGCCGAGAAGGCGGAGGCTTGAGCGTCTCCGCATCGCTGCCACCGCTGCGGAAGCGCGTGAAGCGGGAGGTGCGCACGTGGCTCGTGCGCGGGCTCCTCTCCGCCCTACGCATACTCCCGCTCCGCCTCGCCCTCTCGCTGGGCCGCGCGGGGGGCGGGCTGGCGTACCGGCTCCTGGGCGACCAGCGGCGCCTCGCGCTGGAACACCTGGCCATCGCCTTCCCCGAGAAGCCCGCGGCCGAGCGTGAGCGCATCGCGGCGGAGAGCTTCCGCTCCCTCGGCGAGCTGGCGATGGAGGTGGCGCAGATCCGCAAGCTCGATCGCAGGATAGAGAGCTACGTCGAGCTGACTCCCGAGGCCGCGGCTGCGTTGGACGGCGCGCGCCGAGGGAACGGCGTGGTGGCGGTGACCGGACACGTGGGCAACTGGGAGCTCCTCTTCCGCCGAATCGTGAGGAGCGGCAGGCCGGCGTTCGCGGTGGGGGCCGAGCTCTCCCACGGCGGCCTGACGGCCATCGTGGAGAAGGTCCGCGGACCCGGTCTCACCATCTGGCGGGGCGCCGAGGGTGCGTCGCGGAAGTTGCTGCGCGCGTTCCGGGACGACGCCTTCCTGGCGATGCTCATCGACCAGGACACCAAGGTGCAGGGGGTGTTCGTGCCGTTCTTCGGGCGCCTGGCCCACACGCCGCGGGCCGCGGCGGATCTCGCGAGGCGCACGGGGGCCGGGGTGGTCACGGTCTTCATCCACCGGAAGCCGGGGGGCGGCCACCGGATCAACGCGACGCCGATCGACTGGGAGCAGACGGAGGACGCCGACGCCGACGCGGTGGCGCTCACGGCGGCGATGACGGCGGCGATCGAGGCCGAGATCCGCCGGGCTCCACACGAATGGGTGTGGATGCACCGCCGTTGGAAGACCCGGCCGGACGGCGCGGCGCAGAATGGCGCCACATCTCGCGCGGTTGCTTAGCAAGGACCATGCCCCGCCCTCGATGTGTTCTTTACCGGGGAGGGGCCGGATGCTACGGTTTGGCCACGCATGTCCCCTGGAACGACTGAAATTCGGCGGGTTTTTGGCGCCTTCGGGGGTGCTGGCGCGGCTCTTGCGTCGACGCTCGCCCTGGGGGCCTGCCGGCCGCCCGCCGAGCCGACGAGCCCCCCGCCGCCCGCCATCGTCCTCTCGGACGTGACGTTGCGCCACTACCCCAAGGACGGGCCTCCCAGGGTCGCCCACGCCGCGGCGGTGACCTTCGATCGGGAGACGGCCCAGCTCCGCGCCGAGGCGATCACCGCGCAGGTGCCCCCGTCGCCGAGCGTGGGGCGGGGCGGCGCGAAGATGACGGCCCCGTCCGGGGCCGGGGACATCCACGGCAGGCGGGCCGAGGCATTCGGCGAGATCGTGGTCGAGACGGGAGCGGGCGACAGGGCCGAGACGGTCGACGTGATCTGGGACGCCGAGGCGGATCTGCTCTCGGGAGAGTCGCCCCTGCGGGTGCGGGGCCCGGGCTACTCGATCGACGGGAAGACGTTCCGCTTCCACGTGGGAGACGAGCGCCTCGAGCTGGGGGGAGGCGTGGAGGCGGGGACCCGCGTCGCCCCGGAACCCAGGCCGCAGGAGGGAGAGCCATGAAGGCGGCCCTCCTCATCGCGCTCCTGGCGGGCGGGATCGCGCCGGTCCCGAGTGAAGCGGAAGAACACGCGCAGGCGCAGCCGCCCCAGGAGATCGACCTGGTGAGCGAGACCCTCGTCGTGGAGCACAAGAAGCATCGGGCGATCTTCGGCGGCGGGGTGGTGGCCACCCGCGGCGATCTCGAGGTCCGCTGCCCCACGGTCGTGGCGAGCTACGATCAGCGGGCGAAGATCCGGGAGGTGGTCTGCGAGGGGCCGGTGTCCGCGACCCAGGGCGGCAAGACGATGACCTCGCAGGCGGGCTCCTTCGACAACGCCTCGGGCATGCTCCACCTCGAGGGCGGCACCACGCTCACCGAGGCGGGCCGCCGCTTCTCCGGCGAGCGCCTGGACTTCGAGGTGGGTACGAGCCTCGCGACGCTCTCTCGCGGGCAGGCCGATCTGCCCGGCTCCGGCGGGCTGGGTCCGCTCCAGCCGAACGACGGCGCGCCGTTCCGGATCACGGCGGACAAGGTGACGCACGACTTCGACAAGGGCCGGACCACGTTCATCGGAAACGTGGTGGCGACCCGCGGCGATCTGACCATGCGGGCGAGCCGGCTGGTGGTGGTGGGCGCCGGCGACGGCAAGGTCGAGCGCGCCTGGACCGAGGGCGGGCCGGTGCGCGTGGATCAAGGCGAGCGCCACGGCTCCGCCCAGCGCGGCACCTTCGTGGGAGGCGGCCAGCGCCTCGTGCTGGAGGGTGAGCCGGTGGTGACGGAGAGGGAGTCTTCGCTGCGCGGGGATCGGGTGACCTTCCACGTGGGCCAGGGCCGCGTGGAGGTGGAGAAGCCACGGGCCGTCTTCCCGCTGGAGCGGGCGAAGAGGGCAGGGGAATGAGGGCGGTCGTGACCCCGCACGAGCGGCGGCTCCTGCGCAGCGAAGGGCTGGTGAAGATCTACCGCGGCAGGCGCGTGGTGGACGGCGTGACGCTGCACGTGGAGCCCGGCGAGGTGGTCGGGCTCCTGGGCCCCAACGGCGCGGGCAAGTCCACCACCTTCAACATGGTGGTGGGGATGGTGCGGCCCGACGCCGGGCGGGTGTGCCTGGGCGACGTCGATCTCACCAACGAGCCGATGTTCCGGCGGGCGCGGGCGGGCATCGGTTACCTCCCGCAGGACGCGTCGATCTTCCGCAAGCTGACCGTGCGCGAGAACTTCCTCGCGGTGCTCGAGCGGATGCCGATGTCGAAGGCGGAGCGGCGGGCGGCCAGCGACGAGCTCCTCGAGGAGTTCGGGCTGCAGAAGGTGGCCGACTCGCTGGGCGAGACGTTGTCCGGCGGGGAGCGCAGGCGCTGCGAGATCGCGCGATCGCTCATCCCGCGTCCGACCTTCATGCTCTTCGACGAGCCGTTCGCGGGCGTCGACCCGATCAACGTGGGCGAGATCCAGAAGCAGATCGCAGACCTCAAGCGCAGGGGTCTCGGCGTGCTCATCACCGACCACAGCGTGCGCGACACGCTGGGGATCTGCGACCGCGCCTACATCATCGCGTCGGGAAAGATCCTGGAGGAGGGCACGCCGGCGCAGGTCGCGGCGAGCGAGCGCGCGAGGTCGACGTACTTGGGCGAGAAGTTCCGGCTGGATTCGTAGGGCGGGTAGATTTCGAGGGTCTTCGCAAGGGTAGGGAATGTCGTTCGAGCTCAAGCAGCACCTGAAGATGTCGCAGCAGCTGGTGATGACCCCCCAGCTGCAGCAGGCGATCAAGCTCCTGCAGCTCTCGCGGCTGGAGCTCGAGACCCTGATCCGCGACGAGATCGAGCAGAACCCGCTGCTCGAAGAGCCGACGAGCACCGTCGCGGAGGATCGCGCGGAGTCGGCGCAGGAGCTGACGTCCATCGAGAGGTTCGTGGAGCAGGAGGGGGCCGCGCCCGAGGCCGATCCCAACCGGTCGGAGGAGGTGAAGGGCACCGACGGCCAGAACGAGATCGATTGGAACGACTACCTCAACAGCTACCAGCTCTCGCCCACGACGCCGTCGAACAAGAACCTCTCCGACGACTTGCCGTCGTTCGAGGCGAACCTCACCCGCGGGACCTCGCTGACGGAGCACCTCGCCGAGCAGGTCCGGCTCCTGCCGCTCTCCGACGAAGAGAAGCAGGTGGCGGCGCTGATCGTGGGCAACCTCGACGACGACGGCTACTTTCGCCTGGAGGAGACCGAGGGGGATCCGCTGATCCAGGTGGCGGCGGAGGCGGGGGTCGGCCTGGCGGTGGCGGCGGGGGCGCTCGCCAAGCTGCAAAAGCTCGATCCTCTCGGCGTCTGCGCCCGCGACCTGCAGGAGTGCCTGCTCATCCAGGCGCGGGCGTGGGGCGAGGAGGGGAGCCTCGTCGGCGCGATCATCCGCCGTCACCTCAAGCACCTCGAGTCGAGGAACCGCGCCGCCCTGATGAAGGACCTGGCCAAGGAGTGGACGGGCGACAAGGACGAGTTCGAGGAAGCGGTGATCGAGGCGCTGAAGACGATCGCCGAGATGGAGCCGAAGCCGGCCCGGCACTTCACGTCCGAGGATCCGCAGTACATCACGCCCGACGTCTACGTTCACAAGGTCGGCGACGAGTACATGGTGGTGGTGAACGACGACGGCCTCTCCAAGCTGCGTATCAGCAATCACTACAGGGATGCGCTGCGCACCGGCGACGCGAAGGCCAACGGATCGAAGGAGTTCATCCAGGAGAAGCTGCGGTCGGCGATGTGGCTGATCCGCTCGATCCACCAGCGGCAGCGCACCATCCACAAGGTCACCGAGTCGATCGTCAAGTTCCAGCGGGACTTCCTGGACCACGGCGTGGCGCACCTGAAGCCGCTCATCCTCAAGGACGTTGCGGAGGACATCGAGATGCACGAGTCCACCGTGTCCCGGGTGACAACGAACAAATACGTGCACACCCCCCAGGGGATCTTCGAGCTCAAGTATTTCTTCAATTCCTCCATCGCGAAGACGGGCGGCGACGAGGTCGCCAGCGAGGCGGTGAAGGCTGCCATCAAGCGGCTCGTCGCGTCGGAAGGGTCGGCCAAGGCGCCGTACTCCGACCAGAAGCTCGTGGAGCTGCTCCGCGGCGAGAAGATCGAGATCGCCCGGCGCACCGTGGCGAAGTACCGCGAGGAGCTGGGCATCCTCCCGTCGAGCAAGCGCCGCCGACTCTATTGATTGGGCGTCGGAGGGCTTGATCGAGCGAGGCCAGGGGGTGTACGACCGCCGCTCTCCCCGGGGCGGCACCCCGGTCCCCAAGAGCCCACCATGAAGATCGCCGACTTCCTCAGCCCCGACGCCGTCCTCGCCGACCTCGTCGGGGAGCGGAAGCGAGACGTCCTGGCCGAGCTCTGCGCGCCGATGGCGACGCGATTCCCCGGGATCGGCGAGGAGCGGCTCCGGGCAGTTCTCGAGGAGCGGGAGCGGCTCGGCTCCACCGGTATCGGCGACGGAGTGGCCATCCCTCACGGCAAGCTCGCCGGGCTGCCGGGGCTGGTGGCGACCTTCGGCCGATCCCTGCGGGGCGTGGACTTCGACGCGCTGGACGGCAGGCCCTCGCATCTGTTCTTTGCCCTGTTCGCGCCGGAGAGCTCGGCGGGCATCCACTTGAAGGCGCTGGCGCGGATCAGCCGGCTCCTGAAGAGCGCAGAGCTGCGGTCCGGGATCCTGGCGGCAGAGGACGCCGCGGAGATCTACGCCCTGCTCACGGCGGAAGACGAGTCCCGCTAGGAGGTGTCGGTGTCGAATTCGAGCGCGAGCCTTGCCGGTCGGGTCCTCCTGATCGACGACGACGCGAGCTTCCACCCGCTGGTGGGCAAGGTGGTCGAGTCGCTCGGGCACCCGTTCGTCGCGGTCCGCTCAGGGGAGGAGGGGCTGCAGCGGATCGAGGCGGGGCTCCCGCGGGCGCTGATCCTCGACGGCCTGCTCCCCGGGATGCGGGGCGAGGACGTGGCCAAGCGCCTGCGCAAGAAGTACTCGACCGAGCAGCTCCCGATCGTCTTCGTCACCGCTTTCTACAGGGACATCAAGAGCTACAAGTTCCTCACCAGCGAGTGCGGCGTGGATGCGCTCCTCCACAAGCCGCTGGTCGCCGATCAGCTGCGGGCGGTGCTCGCCCAGATCCTCGAGCCCGCGCCGCTCGACCTCGAGATCGAGGTGGACGCCGAGAGCCTTCGCCCCGGCGACGAGGAGCACGCTGAGCTGCTCGCCGATTACCTCGCCGGCACCCGCGAGAAGATCGACGGCATGCGCGCGGCGTTCCAGTCGCTCGGCGGGGCCCAGGGGCTGCCGGCGCTGCGCTCGCTGCGGATGGACGCGCATCGCTTGCGGGGATCCGGCGCCTCGTTCGGCTTTCCGGAGATCACGAGGCTCGCTGGGGCGGTCGAGGATCTGATCGATCGCGCCGGGGACGATCTGCTGCTGCCCGGGGCGCGAAAGGCGCAGCTCGACGGCCTGGTGGAGGCGCTGGCGGGGAAGGTCCGGGCGACGGTGGGCGCCGCGCCGATCGCGCTCTCGCGGGCGAGGGGCTGGAGACCGCGGGTGCTGCTGGTGGAGACCGGCGGCCCCCTGGCGAAGGAGGCCGCGGAGGCGGCCGACGACGCGCTCCGGCTGTGCGCCGACGTGGAGTCCGCCATCGAGGCGGCGATCGACGATCGGCCGGACGTGGTGGTGCTCGGGCCAGAAGCCGGAGGCGCCGAGGCCTGCGCGCGGATGAGGGCGGCGGGCATCGGGCCGGTGGTGATGATGTCGCGCAGCGACTCCCTCGCCGAGCGCCTGATGGCGACGGAGGCGGGCGCCGTCGGCTACGTGGCGCGCCCTCCCGACGTGGAGGGGCTCTTCCGGGTGGCGGCGGTCTTCGCGAGGCCCAGGGTGGGCACGCGCATCGTCGTGGCGGGCGGGGAGCGGGCGGTGCTGTCCGGGATCGCCGAGGCGCTTGCGCCCTACGGAGTCGCGGTGGATCCCGCTCCGGAGCCGGACGAGCTGCTCTCGCGGCTGGAGCGGCTCACGCCGGCTTTGGTGGTGCTCGACGTCGACTCGTGGAAGGTGGGGCCCCAGCTCCTGCGAGTGCAGCGCGCGGACCTGCGGCTTCGCAACGTGCCGGTGGTGGCGCTGTCGAGCCAGGAGGAGCGGCGCGCGCTGCTCGAGGCCGGGGCGGTGGCGGTCATGCCCAAGCCCTACGATCCGGAGGAGCTCGCGGCGGTGGTGGTCGCCCACCTGTTGCAGCGGCAGAACACCGAGGCCTCCCGCGGTAGGGATCCGCTCACGGGGCTGTACGACCGGGCCTATCTGCGGCAGGTCTGCGAGAGGTCGGTGGCGCTCGCGAGGCGCGAGGGGCGCACGCTGGCAGTGGCCGGCTTCGACGCCAACGTGGAGCCGCTGCGGGAGCGGGCGGGGTCCCTCGTCGTGGACGAGGTGCTCTCCGCGTACGCGGCGCACCTCCGGGCGGCCTTCCGGGAGAGCGACGTGGTGGCGCGGATCGGCCCCGCCCGGTTCGCCGTGCTCCTCCACTCGGTCCGCCGCCTCGACGTCGAGCGGCTGATGGCGCGGCAGCTCGAGGACTTCCGCAACGCGGACCTGGGGATCGAGGGCTTCGTGCCGGCGCCGGTCGGCGCGCTCGCGGCGTTCCCCGAGACGTCGATGGGGCCGGACGCGCTCCTGGAGAGCGTGGACGCCAGGCTGAACGCGGCGCTGCAGGGGAAGTAGCTCAGTCGCGCCCCACGACGACCAGGTGCTCCGCGCCGGCGCACGCGACGACGATCGTGCCGGCGGCGGGAGAGGCCAGGTGCGAGGGCGAAGCGCAGGCGGGGAGATCGTGGCGGAGGGCCGACGACGCGAGCGGGATGCCGTCTCCGTCGTACGGGAGCTCCCAGAGGGAGGCCTGGCAGTCGTCTGCGATCCAGAGCCCGTCGGCGTCGGCATGGAGCGCGCTCGGACAGACGCCGGGGGGAAGCGGAAACGGCGTGGGGTGGTGATCGGCAGGGGCGACGCCCGTGGTGAGGAAGGCCGCCTCGGCGGACTGTGCGGCGGTGCCACCGGCGACGAAGAGGTGGCGTTGATCCGGGGAGAGGGCGAGGGCGCGGGGTACAAGCGATGTTCCTGACGCCAATCCCGTGCGTTGTTGCACTATAATACGTGTTTCCGGTTCGACGGTGATGATCGCTATCGAGGGATTTCCAAAGAACAAGGCGTAGGCCACTCCGAAGTCTAGGCTGCGGGCGTGGGTGAGGTGCAGTGCTACGGGCACAAGGTTGGTTTCTGAAGGGATTGGTGCGGCGAAAAGCCCCCTAAGGTCCAAGGCAAAACAATCAGACCCCTGAGTGTCGCAGGACAGGAAATCACTCGGATTGGTCGATTGAGGATCGAAAACGAGAAGCAACGGAACGGACTTCGAGACGGCTATCCCTAAGTTTCCATGTTTCGAGATCTTGATTTTTTTGCCCGGAGCCGTTGGAAGCAAGAACCGGTCGCTTGGAATCTCCTCTGTCGAAGCGGCGATACTGAGCATCGCCGAGCCGAGTTCGCTAAACATCACTCGATCGCCTCCCGGAAGAATGTCGACCCCCATCGGATCGACGTCCCCGACGATCGCCCGCGGTTCCTCCGAGTCGAGGAGCGGCTCGTAGAACAACAACGCCCCGGCTCCCGCCTGCGCGCCGGCGACCGCGGCCACGCAGCCCTCCGCCTCGCAGGCCACGTCCCGCACCGCGATGAAGCCCGCGGGGAGCGGCAGCACGCACGACCCCGGCGAACAATCCCGATCCCCGCCGCCGCAGACGTCCAGCGCGCCGGGATGGGTCTCCCGATCGTCCGGCTCGCAGTCCGCGACGTCCGCCGCGCCGTCGCCGTCGAAATCGAAGTCCGGATCGAGCGCCTCGAGCACGAGCGGGATCGCCTCGGGAGAAGTGGACGCCGTGACGTCCACCTCCACGCGCGCCGTCGAGAGGACGGCCGGCTCCCGCTCCCCCGCCCGCTCCGCTGCCGCGCGGAGCTCGACCACGAGGCTCGCGGCGCTCCCCTCCGCTGCGTCGAAGGGGACCTCGAGGAGCAGACCGTCCCCGCCGCCTCCCGCGGCAGGCAGGGGGCCGTCTCCGGGGTCGAAGCCCGTCTGCGCCGGGACCTCTGCCGAGCCCTCGAGGTGCAGCACCAGCTGGACGATCGATCTGGGATGCCGGGCCAGGTGCCCTTCGAGCGGCCCGCCGGCGAAGACGGCGAAGATCAGCCGGGAAGGCGGCGTCTCGATCTCGCCGCCGCTGCCGCCGGACCCACCCGCTCCTCCGCCCCCGCCGATTCCTCCGCTCCCGCCGATTCCCCCGCTCCCGCCGAATCCCCCGCTCCCGCCGAATCCCCCGCTCCCGCCGGCGCCTCCCGTGCCGCCGCTTCCGCCGTCGCCGCCCGTGCCGCCGTCGCCACCAGAGCCTCCGTCGCCGCCGTCGCCACCCGAGCCGCCGTCGCCGCCCGTGCCACCGTCGCCCTGCGGCGCCACGCAGACCTTCATGCCCCGGTCCACGCAGACCAGCCCCGCAGCGCAGTCGGCATCGGTCGCGCAGTCGTCGCCCTTCAGGCAGCCCGGCAGGGCGAGGCCCGACCCGAGCGCGAGCGCGAGGGCGATCGATGCGGCGCGGTCCACGGTCTACCCCTGGTAGCAAGGCGCGGAGACTGAAAGCGAGATCCGATCCAGTAGCACCTCTCCTCGGGGGCGATCAACGAACCGGCGGTCCATCTGCCCGTGGCCACGCGCTTGACCTCCCGATCGGAAACGTGTCACCCAGGCTTCGTGAACTCGATCGAAGTCGGCCGGCTGCTGGCGGAGAGCGGCGCAGAGCTGAAGCTGGAGCTGATCGCCGGCCGTGCCGGGCTGGAGCGGGTGATCACCCACGAGCGGGTGCAGAAGCACGGCCTGGTGCTCGCGGGGTTCTTCCGGCACATCCACCCCGAGCGCATCGAGGTCTTCGGCAACACCGAGATGGAGTACTTCGGCACCCTGCCGCCGGAGCGCCAGGCCGAGATCGCCGAGGGCTTCTTCTCGCAGCGCGTCGCTTGCCTGGTGGTGACGAAGGGCCTGCCGATCCCGCAATGCATGGTGGACGCGGCCGAGCGGCACGGCTGCCCGCTCCTGGCCACGACCATGCTCTCCTCGGACTTCATCGTGCGCGTGCAGGACGTGCTCGCCGAGGCGCTCACCGCCCGGACGTCGGTGCACGGCGTGCTCCTCGACGTGTACGGCGTGGGGATCCTCCTGCTCGGCAAGAGCGGCATCGGCAAGAGCGAGTGCGCGCTCGACCTGGTGATGCGGGGGCATCGGCTGGTCGCGGACGACATCGTCGAGATCAAGCGCAAGAAGTTCGACTCGGTCTACGGCTCGGGCTCCTCGATCATCGAGCACCACATGGAGATCCGCGGCCTCGGCATCATCAACATCAAGGATCTCTTCGGCATCGCGTCCGTGCGGGACCGCAAGAAGATCGAGATGGTGGTCGAGCTCGTGGAATGGGATCCTGCGATGGAGTACGATCGGCTCGGCGTCGAAGTGCGCACGCAGTCGATCCTGGAGGTCGAGATCCCCAAGATCACGGTGCCGGTGAGACCAGGCCGCGCCATGGCGACGATCATCGAGGTCGCCGCCCGCAACCAGCTCCTCAAGTTCCAGGGCTACCACTCGGCCCGGATGTTCCAGGAACAGCTCAACCGCGAGATCGCGCAGGTGCGCCCCACCCGCGGCCTCGGAGACGAAGTCGAATGACCCCCGAAGCACAGACGAACCCCTCGCGCGTGGTGGTGATCACGGGCATGAGCGGCGGCGGCAAGTCCACCGCCATCCGAGCCCTGGAGGACGCGGGCTACTTCTGCATCGACAACCTCCCCGTCCCCCTCCTCGGCAAGCTCCTGGAGCTCGCCCGCTACGCCGGCAACATGCCCCGCATCGCCGTGGTGGTGGACGCGCGGGAAGGCCGCTTCCTCGGAGACATGCCGCAGGCGATCGAGGATCTGCGCCGCGACGGCCTCCACGTGGAGGTCCTGTTCCTCGACGCGTCGGACGAGGCGCTGATCCGCCGCTTCTCGGAGACCCGCAGGCGCCACCCCATCTCGCCCGAGGGCACGGTCCCCGCCGGGATCACCGACGAGCGCAAGCTCCTGCGCCACCTGCGCGCGATGGCGGACGAGGTGATCGACACCTCGTCCGTGACGGTCCACGAGCTGAAGCGGATGATCCAGGGGCGGTTCGGCGACGCGCAGGGCAACCTGCTGAACGTCACCGTCGTCTCCTTCGGCTACCGCTACGGCTTGCCTCCCCAGGCGGATCTCGTGGTGGACGTCCGCTTCCTCCCGAACCCCTACTTCGTCCCCGGCATGCGGGACCGCACCGGCCGCGAGCCGGACGTCGCCGCCTACGTGCTCGAGCGCGACGAGGCCCGCACGTTCCTCGCGCACGTACAGGGGATGGTGCAGTTCCTGCTCCCCCACTACCGCCGCGAAGGGAAGAGCTACCTCACGGTGGCGATCGGCTGCACGGGCGGAAAGCACCGCAGCGTCGCCTTCAGCCGCGCGCTGGCCGAGGGGCTGTCCGGAGCGGAGACCCTCGTGCGCGTGTGGGATCGAGACATCGAGAAGGATTGACGCTTCGTGATTAAATGAGCGGCGTTCGGGCAGCCGTGGAGCGGACGGATGGTCGGGATCGTGGTGGTCGGGCACGGACGAATGGCCGAGGCGCTGGTCACCGCCGCCGAGGGGATCGTCGGTAGGATCGATCGCCTGGCCACGGTGGATCTCCTCCCGGGAGAAGGGCTCGAGATCGGCCGCGGCAAGCTCCTCGAAGCGATCGCCCGGGCGGACGAGGGCGACGGCGTGGTCGTCCTCGCCGACCTCTTCGGCGGTACGCCCTCGAACTGCTGCGTCGGGCTCCTGGACGAAGGGAAGCTCGAGATGGTGACGGGCTTCAACCTGCCCATGCTGCTGAAGGCGGCGACTTCCCGCGCGCAGGGCGGCGATCCGGCGAGCCTCGCGGTCGAGCTCACGGAGTACGGCCGCGCCAACGTCCTCCACGCGAGCGAGCTCATCCGCGCCCGCTGCCGGTCCGACCCTCCGGACGGAGAGCCCTCGAGATGATCTCGCTCATCCGCGTGGACAACCGGCTCATCCACGGTCAGGTGGTTTCCACCTGGATCCCCTACCTGCGCGCCGACCAGGTGGTGGTCGCGGACGACGAGGCGGCGTCGTCGCCGTTGATGCGGGCGGCCATGTCTCTCGCGCTCCCGCACGACGTGAACGCGGCGATCCTGCGGATGGACGAGGTGGACTGGGCGGGGCTGTCCGCCGGGCCGAGGCGCGTGCTGGTGCTGGTGCGGGACGTGGCCCAGGCGGCGGCCGCGGTGAAGGCCGGCGCCGACGTGAAGCACCTGAACCTCGGCAACGTGCACTACGTGGAGGGGCGAAAGCCGGTCTCGCCGTCGGTGTTCCTCTCCCGCTCGGAGCTCGATCTGCTCGAGGAGCTGGCAGGCGGCGGTGTGGAGGTCGAGGCGAGAGCGGTCCCCACGGATCGCGCCGCGTCGCTGCCGGAGATCGAGGCGCGGATGGGTGCCAGGTGAGCGCGCTGCCGATCGTCGCAGCGGCGGTGGTCGGCGGGCTCGTCGCGGTGGAGCGCAAGGCGTTCCTGCAGGCGCAGCTCTCCCGGCCTATCGTCCTGGGACCGCTGCTCGGCTGGATCCTCGGCGATCCCGTCGGCGGCCTCGTGGTGGGCGCGCCGCTCGAGCTCCTCTGGATGGGCGCCGCGAACCTGGGCGCGGCGCTGCCGCAGCACGAGACCGCCGCCGCCGCGGCCATCGTGTCGTCCGCCGTCGCCGCCGGCTCAGAGGGCACCGGCGTCACCGGCACGCTCGCCTGCCTCGCGTTCGCGATCTTCGCGCCGCTGGCGATCGCCGCGAGGCGGGTGGAGCGCGTCGGCGAGAGGCTGAACGAGCGCGCCCTCTGCAGGGCCGAGCGCTGGCTCGACGACGGCGAGCCGGAGCGCGCCGTGCGGGAGCACCTCTCCAACCTGTGGCGCCCCTTCGTCGCATTGGGGGCCCTCGTGGGCGCAGCCGTCGTGGGCGGCGGCCCGCTGCTGGCCTGGATCGCCCGTGCGGTCCCTGCCAGGCTCCACCTCGGGTTCGGGCTCGGCTGGCTGCTCGTCTGGGCGGTGGGCGGCGCCGCCGCCGTGCAGGCGTCGCGGGTGCGTGGAGGGGCCTGGCTCGCGGCGGCAGGCGCTGCCGTGGCCCTCGGGATCGGGTGGCTCGGGAGCGGAGGTCGCCTCGCGTGAACGTGGCGCTTCGGGATCGAGGGTCGGCGGGCCGCGCGCCGGAGGTGAAGACCCTCCCGCCCTGGGTGTGCGCCCGCGTCTTCCTGCGCAGCCTGACCCTGCAGGCGTCGTGGAATCGCAAAGGGATGCAGAGCCTCGGCATCGCGTTCGCCCTGTGGCCCGCGCTGCGCTGGCTCTACCCGGCCCGGGAGGATCGCGTCCGCGCCGTTCGCCGGCACCTCGCGCTCTTCAACTCCCACCCATACCTGGCCGCGGCGATCCTCGGAGGTGTCCTGCGACTGGAGGAGCGGATCGCCGCGGGCGAGGAGGGACCGGAGGCGGTGCAGCGCTTCAAGGAGGCGCTGATGTTCCCCTTCGCCGCGGTGGGAGACTCGTTCTTCTGGCTGTCGCTGCGGCCCCTCGCCGGCGCGGTGGCGGCGCTGGCCTCCCCGTGGATCGGCTTCTGGTCGGTGCCCCTGTTCCTCGCGATCTACGACGTGCCCCACCTCGCGCTGCGGATCGGGATGTTCCGCGAAGGATACCGCTCGGGCGAGGGCGTGGTCGGGAGGCTCGGCGCGCTCGGTCTCCCAGGCGCAGGTGCGATCCTCCGCCGCTCGCTCGCCTGCCTCGGTGGCGTCGCGGTGGTCATGGCGGCCTGGGCGATGTCCTCGGTCCCCGCCGCACGCTGGCCCGGCGCACCGGCGCCGACGCTCCTCGCGCCGTTGGGGGCGGCGCTCCTCACCTGCGCCGCCGCCTACAGGCTCCTCGTGAAGAGGGGACCCATCGCCGGCGGCTGGCTCGCGATCGTGATCGGGCTCGCGATCGCGCTCTTCCTCGGGACGTGAGCATGGACGGGATCGAACGGACCTTCACCATCGTCAACCGGCTCGGACTCCACGCCAGGGCTGCTGCGAGGCTCGTGCAGATCGCGAACCGCTTCCAGGCCGAGACGACCATCGCCCGCGACGGCCAGTCCGCGAACGCCAAGAGCATCATGGGCGTGCTGATGCTCGCCGCGGCGAAGGGCAGCGACGTCACCATCCGAGCACATGGGCCGGACGCGGCCGAGGCCGTGTCGGCGCTGGGCGAGCTGATCGAGACCGGTTTCGGCGAGGATACGGGATAGGATGGCCCAAGGCTTGAACGACCGCTCCACCATCACGCTGTCGGGCATCGGCGCTTCGTCGGGTGTCGCCGTCGGGCCCGTGCACCTGCTCGATCGTCGGCGGATCCGGACGCCGCGAAGGCAGCTCGCCCCCGGCGAGCTCGAGGCGGAGCTGCTCCGCTTCGAGGCCGCCCTCGAGCTCTCCGACGACCAGCTCCGCGCCATGAAAGCGGAGGTGGAGAGCGGCGAGGGCCCCGAGCACGCCATGATCCTCGAGGCGCACCGGCTCATGCTCCGGGATCCGGCGTTCGTCGACGAGGCGAAGCGCCTGGTGCGCGTGGAGCAGGTGAACGCGGAGTGGGCGGTGCGCCGCTGCATGCGCAAGCTTCGGGGCGCCTTCGGCAAGCTCGGCGACGAGTACTTCAGGGAGCGGCGCCACGACGTCGCCTACGTGGCCGACCGCGTGGTGCGCAACCTCATGGGCCAGAAGCCGGACGTCGAGTCGGACGAGATCCCGCCAGGCGTGATCCTCGTGGCGCGGGATCTGTCGCCGGCCGACGCCGCCGTCCTGCTCCAGCCCGGCAAGGTGCTCGGCCTCGTCACGGACAGGGGGACACAGACGTCGCATACGTCGATCGTCGCCCACGCCAGGGGGATCCCGGCGGTGGTGGGGACCGATCGCGCCACGGAGGTCTCCCGTGCCGGCGACGAGATCGCGTTGGACGGCGAGAGCGGGGAGGTGGTGTTGCGGCCGGGCCCGGAGCGCCTCGTCCGCTTCGCCGAGCGCAAGGCCCGGCTCGACCGATACGAGGAGAGCCTCGCCAAGGAGCGGGCGCTGCCTCCCGTCACCAGGGACGGGAAGGAGCTGCGCCTCTTCGCCAACATCGAATTCCACGAGGAGATCGGCGGGATCCTGCGCGCGGGCGCCGGCGGCATCGGGCTCTTCCGCACCGAGTTCCTCTACATCGGCAGGAGGGCGCTCCCCACCGAGCAGGAGCATTACGAGGCCTACCGGCGGGTGCTCGACGAGGTGGGGGGCAGGGAGGTGACGATCCGCACCCTCGACGCCGGCGCCGACAAGCTCCCCTCGGATCGCCTGCGCAAGAGCGAGCCCAACCCGGCCCTCGGCCTGCGCGCGCTTCGCCTCCTGCGGCGGCAACCGGAGATCCTCGACGCCCAGCTCCGCGGGATCCTGCGGGCGTCCGCGCACGGGCCGATCCGGGTGCTCTTCCCGATGATCTCCGGCTTGTCCGAGCTGCGCGCGGCGAAGGAATCCCTCGCACGCTGCAGGGAGGAGCTCGCGCGGGCTGGCGTGCCGATGGCGGAGCGGTTCCCGGTGGGCGCGATGATCGAGGTGCCCTCGGCGGCGCAGATCGCCGATCGCCTCGCCCGCGAGGTGGACTTCCTCTCCATCGGTACGAACGACCTGATCCAGTACGCGATGGCGATCGATCGGCAGAACCGCGAGGTCGCCTACCTCTACCGGCCACTGCACCTCGCGATCCTGCGGCTCCTCCGCTTCGTGATCGACTCGGCGACGGACGCCGGGATCCCGGTCACGGTCTGCGGAGAGATGGCGGGCGATCCCCGCAACACGCTGGTGCTCCTGGGGCTGGGCGTCGACGAGCTGTCGATGGCGCCGGCGTCCATCCCGCTGGTACGCAGGGTGATTCGCGCGACGACGACCGCCGAAGCGCGGGAGCTGCTGGAGCGCGCCGTGTCCTTGGACACCGCGGAGGAGATCGAGGCCTTCGTGCACCGCGAGATGGAGGCGCGCTTCGGCCACCTCTCCGGCGTCCCGGAAGAGGAGGAGCCTGCCGTCGGGTAGAGCGGGTCAGCGCTTGGGCAACAGGGCGAGGAGCCTGTCGGCCACTTCCTTCACCGGCATCGACTTGGGCATGACCTCGTTGGCCCCCGCCACCATCACCCGCCTGCGCACGTTGGGATCGTCGGCGCCGCCGGCGACGACGGCGATGACCAGCTCGGTCTCGCCCCCGAGGCGTCGAATCCTGTCGAGCAGTTCGACACCCGACGTGTTGGGTAGCACCAGGTCGAGTACGAGCAGATCGAGGGCGAAGAGCTCGTCCACCAGCTTGTCGAAGGCCTCGGCGCCGTTCGCAGCCTCGATCACCTCGCAGCCGCGGGAGGCGAGCTCGTCGCCGAGGAGCCGGCGGTAGAGCGCGGCGTCGTCCACGAGGAGCACGCGGGCCATGGGCGCGAGCTCGACCGCCTCGACGAAGGCTTCGAGCCGCTTGCGGACCTCCGGGGACAGATCCTGGAAGGTGAGGCCGCAGCCCTGCTGGAACCCCTTCGCCGCGGACTCCTCGGGTCCGATCACCCGCACCACTTCGGCCGCGAGCTTCACCGCGTCGCCGCCGGGCAGCGCGAGGGAGAGCTCGACGGCGGTGCCGAGGGCGGGCGGCGTCTGCGTGGCGACGAAGACGCCGCCCCGGGAGATGTCCTGGGTCCAGGCCCGTCCCACCTCCGAGCCGGTGGAGAAGGCGACGTCCAGCCTGGCGGGGACGCGCGGCTCGTGGCGGAACTCCTTGGAGGACGCGCTCGCCTGCAGCCGCCGCGACGCGAGCTCGAGCCGCTTGCGGGCGACCTCCGAGAGCGCGACGCGGGTGCCGAAGCCGGGGCCCGCCACGTCGCCGTGGTGGATCACCTTTGCGAGGGCCTTCACCGGCGCGTCGTCGCCGGGGACGAAGACGTCGAGGCGCACGTTGCTGCCGATCGCGGGCTTCTCCTCTTCCCAGGGGACGAAGAGCGTGCCCTGGGCGAGGTCGCGCTTGTGGACCTCGAGGAAGGACTCCGGCGTCTCGAAGCGGATGGGGAAGAGCGGCGCCGGGGGCGCCGCCGCGTACCTGGGATCCTCGAGGAACGTGCGGAGCCGATCCGCGGCGACCTTCGCGGACTCGACCACGATCACGGGATCGCAGCTCCGCAGCGCGCGATCCCGGAGGCGATCGGGGGATCCGGACGGAGCGAGGTCGAGGGCGCGCAGGCCGGGGAGGCGCGCGGCGGCGGCCACCGCCGGGCCGAAGCCGGGGTCGGTGCCCGGCGTCGGCTCGAGGACCAGCACGAGCAGCTCGTCCCTGGCGCGGAAGCCCATCGTGACCCGGGCGACGCCGGCGCTGCCGGCGATCCGCTCGAGGGCTCCCTCCAGGCGATCGAGGCGCGGGCGGATGGCCCCACAGACGAGGATGGCTGGAGACGGCGTGGACATGCGTGTGTTCCCGAGAAAGTCTGTCAACCTAACATCGCGGGAGACACCAGCCCATTTTTGGGTCCGCGTCGGAGCGGCGGTCGTCCGCGGACGGCCCGGGGCTCGGCCGGATCCTAGCGCGGGAGGAGCGGGAGGCCAACGGCGGTTCCCTGCCCCTCCTGTGGAAAAACCCTCGAAGATCCGCGGCCCTGGACTGTCAGATCCTCGTCGTGTACGTTGAGCACGTAAATGCCTTCGCCCGCTCTCGTGCCGTTGGTGGTGGAGGCGGGCGTTGCCGATCTTTGCGGGGACGAGAAGTCTCGATGGAACGGCGTAGCCGGGAAAGCGCGGTCGCCCTCGCGACCCACCTGGAAGAGGGATCGGCCCTCCTGGGCGGCGCCATCCCTTTTTTCGCCACGCTGCAATCGCAGGCCGAGCGGACCCTCGCCGAGCGGCTCGCGGGCGAGCTCGCGGAAGGTCCCGAAGGCGCCAGGCTCCGGGCGGCGGCGAGGCTCGTCGACATCGCCGGCGAGCTCGCGGTTCCTCTCCTCTCCGGCGCCCTCCCGAACGCCGAGCCCGCCCTGCGGGTGGCGCTCGCCGATGCCCTGGGGAGGGCCGGCGGACCCGAGGCGATCCGGGCGGTGGAACGACTGCGCGGCGATCCGGATCCGCTCGTGCGGGCGGCAGCGGTGGACGCCGCGGCGCGGCTCCTCGCGGACGATCCTGCTTCCCTCGCCGGCGCGCTCCGCGAGGCCCTCGCCGACGCCGACCCGAAGGTGCGTCGCCGTGCCGCGCTCCAGGCCGCCTCCGCCCGAGGGATCGATCCCGGCGAGCTCCTCGCACCCGTGCTCTCCGACGACGATCGCCATGCGCGCCGCCTCGCCGCGGTCGCCCTCGGCGCGACGCGGCGCCCCGGCGCGGCGCTGGCCCTGCTGGACGCGCTCCTGGACGACGACGATTCCGTTCGTGACGCGGCGGCGGGATCGGCGGTGCTCCTCCTCGGAGCGGACGCCGCGCGGATCGCCGGCCTTTCGCCCCTGCAGCGGGGGAGGGCGATCGCGCGGCTGAAGGCCCACGTCGCTGCGAACCCGGCGATGCTCGCGGACCCCGCCTCGGTCTCCGACGCACCTACGATCGCGGCGGCGGCAGCGACGGCGCCGGAGGCGGCGGCCCCCGAGGCGCCGGCTGCCGATCGCGAGCCCTCCCCTCTGCCGTACTTCGACGGGGAGCCGGCGGCGCGGATGGACCACGAGCTGGACGAGGACGTGCTGGCCGTGATGCAGGCGCTCACGAGGGCGCGGAGCGTCGGCGAGTCGAGCGGAGAGGCTGCGTCTTCAGTCGAAGATGATCGTACCGTGAGTGCGGTCGCCGGTGAGCCCGTGGACGCAGCCGCGGATGACCTCGCGGTCGCAGTGCCCGGCTCTGACGTCGTCGCCCACGCCGATGCGAGGGACGCCGACTCGACGGACGCCGCCGCGGACGACCTCGCGGTCGATGCGGTCGACGAGACCGGAGCGGACCTCGCCGCCCCCGCCGGCGCGCCGGACGCAGAGGAGGCGGCCGGTGATTTCATGGAGATCGAGAAGGTCGTGAGATCCGCCTTGCGCGGCGTGACGCCGGACGACCTCGCGCAGGAGCTGGGCCTGTCGCCGCTCGCGCTGGGACCGGTGCTGGACGATCACCTCGAGGCCGGACGCCTGGTGCGCCGGGGCAAGAAGTTGTTTCTGCCGTAGCAGTGGAAGGACGTACGAGTGGATGAGGTTCGCTACCCACGCAAGCGCATGGCCGAGCTCCTGGGGATCTCGGACAAGGCGCTCGCGGCCGCCGAGAAGGCGCCTGCCCTGGTCGAGCTGGGCGGCACCCGTGACGCCTATCGGCTCACGGACCTCTCGGCGTACCGCCAGATCCTCGGGATCTGGCCGGAGCGTACGAAGATGCGAAAGCAGCTCTTCCTGAACTTCAAGGGCGGCACCGGAAAGACCAGCCTCTCCACCTCCTACGCATACCGCCTCGCCGAGCTGGGGAACCGCGTCCTCCTCGTCGATCTGGACTCGCAGGGACACGCCACCAAGTGCGTGGGATACGAGGGGCAGGATCAGGACAAGACGCTCTACGACGTCCTCATCAAGAAGACGCCGATCGAGGAGGTGCTGATCCGCACGTCGCTGGAGGAGCTGCACCTCGTCCCGTCGAACCTGCGGATGAGCACGATCGATCTCGCGCTGATGCCGCTCTCGGGCAGAGAGTTCAAGCTGCGCAAGGCACTGGACGATCTCGAAGGGCGCTACGACTACGTGGTGATGGACGCGCCTCCGTCGTTCGGCCTGCTCAACCTCAATGCGATCATGGCGGCGGACGATCTCTTCGTCCCCGTGCTCGCGGACTTCCTCTCCTTCCACGGGCTCAAGCTGCTCTTCGAGACCGTGCAGGAGCTGGAGGAGGAGCTGGAGCACTACCTCCAGCAGATCCGCATCGTCCTCAACGCGTTCAACCCCACCACCAAGATCGCCCGCGAGGCCCGGGGTGCGCTGGAGGAGCACTACGGGGAGTTCCTCGCTAAGACGGTGGTGCGGCAGTGCACCAAGTTCGCGCAGTGCTCGAGCGAGGGCGTCCCCATCTTCGCGTACGACCCGTCGAGCAAGGGCGCCAAGGATCTGCAGGCGCTGATCGACGAGCTTTCGGCCGGCGAGACCACGGCCCGCGCCAAGGAGCGAATTGCATGAAGCGAGCCTTCGATTCCAACGTCTCCCGCGCCAAGCCGCGGACCCGGATGCTGGAAGCGTTCGCGCCGGAGCCCGAGGAGAAGATCTCCGCGGACCTCGCGGCGATCATCGCCAAGCCCTCCTCGCGGGAGCGGGGGCAGGCCGACGTGGCAGCCCGGGTGGCGCGCGCCGCAGCGGGACTCGCCGGCGAAGCCGCGTCCGCCGTCGCGACGCGCGTCGAGACGAAGGTGGAGCGAAGGGACTCCCTCGTCGCCACCGAGGAGAAGCTCGCGCTGCAGGCGAGCGAGGCGGCGCACGAGACGAGCCGCGGCTCCGTTCGCGCGCAGGGTGCCGCGACGCGGGGTGCGGAGGAGGCGCGGGCAGCTGCGCAGGCGTCGGTCGCCCCGGCGGGAGCGCAGGCGCCGAGGGCCCAGGGCTCCTCCGTCCGCGCCAAGGCGGAGGCGCAGACCGACGCGGTCGCGGCGCGACCGTCGGCGGATCTGGCGGCGACGGTCCGCCAGGAGCTGCGAAGCGCTGCGAGGCCGTCTGCTCGGATCGAGGAGACGCCGCGGGCCGCTGCGGCGGTCGGCGTCTCGGACGATCTGAGCCGGACCATCGCCAGGGCCCACGCCGCGCGCAGCCGCATGGCGGCGCCCGCAGAGGAGACGGTTCGGGAGGGGCGCGCTCGGATCGAAGAGCTGCGCGGCAAGCTCCGCGCCGCCGGTGGAGCGGCCCCTGCGCCCGAGGCGCTGCAGCCGGCAGGAGCCGCAGCGGCGGTGCGGGTGGCGGTCGCCGATCTGCGCGCGCGGCTGGCTGCCGCGGTGGCGGAGCGCGACGAGCTGGCCCGGACCCTCGAGGCCACCCGCGACGATCTGCGCCGGGTCGGGCAGGAGCTCACCGCTCGCACCAGGGAGCTCGAGTCGGCCAAGGCGCTCGCCGAGGAGCGGGCCCGGGTGGCGGAGGAGCTCGTGGCCGAGGGCGAGGCCTTGGCCGAGGAGCGGGATCGGGCGCTCGCGCGGATCCTGGAGCTCAAGTCCCTCGACGAGCAGCAGACGCGGCTCCTCGAGGAGGCGCAGACGGCGCTCGCCGAGCGCGATCGGCGCTTGACCGAGGGCGCAGCGGAGACCCGGGAGCTCGTGGGGCTCATCGACGCCCAGGCGGTGGAGATCGAAGACCTCCACGCCAGGCTGGCCGAGAGCAGCCGGGAGAGCGAGCGCGCGGCCGCCCGGATCGCAGCCCAGGAGGCGGAGCTGCGCAAGCTCGTCGGCACCAGGGAGGCGCTCTCCGAGATCCAGCGGTTGATCTCGTCCTCCGGCGACTGAGAGGGTCGTTCACCAAATAGCCTACGGCCGAGGATGCCCCCCTCGCCGAGGTCGGGCATCGGTACGCCGATCGGGGGCCGTGCGATGGGGCGCGGCCTCTCCAGGCCGGGAAAAGTGCGTCACCTCTCGTGGGTGCGGGAACTCAATGATTGCGTGGGCATCCTAGGGGTGGCGCGCCCCGCCCATCGGGGGTAAACAGCGGCTTCTCTTCCGGAGCGGCCACTCCCGGCGCCCGCGTTCCAGGAGGATCTTCATTCGCATGCCTTCCAACGCCGCTCCGCTCCTGACCGTCCTGGCCCGCGCCGAGCTGCCCACCGAACACGGAGTCTTCGAGGCGATCGTCTTCACGATCGGCGAGGACGCCAGAGAGCACGTCGCGCTCGTCTACGGCGAGGTCGAGGGAGGGGCGCGGATCGCGGTGCGGGTCCACAGCGAGTGCCTCACCGGCGAGGCCTTCGCGTCACTCAAGTGCGACTGCGGCGCCCAGCTCGACGGCGCCATGCGCGAGATCGCACGGCGGGGCGCCGGCATGGTGATCTACCTGCGGCAGGAGGGCCGCGGGATCGGCCTCGCCAACAAGATCCGTGCGTACGCCCTGCAGGCCCAAGGCGCCGACACCGTGGACGCCAACCGCCTCCTCGGACTCCCGGACGACGCCCGCACCTACGAGGCGGCCGCCGCGTTGATCGGGCACCTGGGGATCCGCTCGGTCGAGCTCATCACCAACAACCCGGCGAAGGTGGAGGCCCTCGAGCGCCTCGGCGTCGAGGTGGAGGCGCGCCTGCCGTCGCTCGTCCCGGTCGGGGAGCACGCCCGCCGCTACCTCGACGTGAAGCGCGAGCGGATGCGCCATCTGATCCCGGAGCAGCGCCCCGCCGTCCCGCAGAGCGTCGCCCACGGGACCGCCGGCGGCACCGGCTCCAAGCGCTGATCCGGGCAGGGACCCCTCGCGGATCAGAACCTCGCCTCGGTGTGCAGGAAGAAGGTCGAGCCGGGGTCCGCCGCGACCGTGTTCTCGGGACGCTCGTATCCGAAGTGCTGGTAGTCGGCGATGAGCTGCACCTTGTCGGTGAAGCGGTACGCCAGGCCTCCGATCGTCCTGGTGCGGCGGCCTGACGTGCCCCGCGCGGCGTCGTCCAGGTCGGGCTCGAAGAGGTCGAAGCGTCCGAGCGCGCGCAGGTTCAAGGGAAGGTTCACGAACGCGAAGCTGGTGAAGAGGAGGCCGTGACTCGTCTCCGCGAACGCCGCGCCGTCGGCCGGCTGCACGCGCACGCCCTGCCACGTCGGACCTGCGCCCACCGCCACCGTGCCCAGGTCGTGCTCGAGGGAGGCGAGGCCGGTTAGGATGACCTTCTCGAGCCGGTCGTCGTCGATCTTGGCCTGGATCCCGTAATCGGCCAGGGCGCTGAGGCGCAGGCGCCTCGCCCATCGGGGGCCGCCGTTGGTGAACGGCGCGAACGTCACCCGCGCGCTGCCGTTCTTGTACTTGTTGATCTCCGGGGCGTCCCGGCCCTCGCCGTTGGAGAGGAGCAGGTGGTACTCCAGCACGCCGTCCACGTGCTTGCCCGTCGCGCCCACGCCGAGATCCGAGGTGGGGAGGCCGCCGAAGGTGGCGTAGATCGACGGACCCAGTACGCGGTATTTCCACACGGAGTCGTCGAAGCCGGTGAGCGGCTGGGGCTGCAGGCCGCCGATCACGGCGACGCCCGGCGCGACGTCCGCCCACCTCACGTAGGCGAAGAAGAGGCGCAGCGCCAGGGTCCCGTCGACGTTTCCTCCGGTGCCTCGCACGCGGAAGAGATCGGGGGTGATCCGCGCGGAGATCCGCTCGGAGATCTGGGGCGTCACGTCGACGAACGCGCGGGAGAGGTCGAAGCGGTTGGCGCCGTCCGGCGACGGGAGGTCGGGGTTCGCCTGCGCCACGTCGATGCTCCAGAACGCGAAGAGGACGCCGGTGACCTCGAGGCGCAGGCTCTCGAGGAGCAGGTTCGAGGTCGCGGGCGCCTCGGCGGGCGGCGGCTCCGGCGGGAGGGGAACCTCCGGGGCAGGGAGGTCCTCGTCGGAGACCGGCGGAGCTGCGGCGCCGACGAGCGGGAGGGAGAGGAAGAGCGCGGCGAGGAGGAGCGAGTGTCGTGATGGCGAGCGCATGTCGGATCCTCTTTGCGAAAGCTGCCCCTCGAAAATGGAGGAAAATGCAGGCGAGTCAATCGCGCGAACCGCCGACGTCGATCGCTCATCCGCTGCAGTAGCGCGACCGCATGACGCCGATCATGCGAGCTGCAAAGGAATCTGGTACATCAACTTCAGGTATGAGGCGCGGCGCGGATGGAAGCGCGGCGCCCCGAGCTTCGAGGAGCGAATGCGCACGCGCACATGGTTCTCGATCCTCGCCGGGCTGGGCCTCGGCGCGTCCATCGGGATCGGCGGCTTCGCCTTCGTCTACGCCCGCGGGCACTCCTACCTGCAGAACGATCCGTCCGCATGCGCGAACTGCCACGTGATGCAGGGGCACTTCGACGGCTGGCTCGCCGGGAGCCACCGCAGCGTGGCCGGCTGCAACGACTGCCATACGCCGCCGGGTGCCGTGTCCAAGTACGTGGTGAAGGCGGAGAACGGCTTCTGGCACTCGCTGAAGTTCACGACGGGCGACTTCCACGAGCCGATCCGCATCCGGTCGAAGAACCGCGAGGTCACCGAGGTGGCCTGCCGCGGCTGCCACCAGGACGTGGTCGACTCGATCGACGGGAGGCATGCCGGCGTGGAGCCGACCTCCTGCGTCGGCTGCCACGACCAGGTCGGACACCTGAGATGAACACGATGGAGGAGCGGTGATGGGAACGGGCGAACCTGGGATGAAGAAGCGGCCCCGCACGACGCTGGCGATCGCGGTCGTCGTGATCGCCGCCGGCGCCGCGGCGGGGACGAGCGCGCTCCTCGTCAACATCTTCGAGCGCAAGGCCGAGGCGCGCACGCCGTTCTTCCGCGTGGTGGAGCTCGACGAGAAGACCGTCGACCCGGCGGAGTGGGGGAAGAACTTCCCGCTCCAGTACGACTCCTACCTGCGGACCACGGACATGGTGCGCACCCGCTTCGGCGGGAGCGAGGCGATGCCCCGCACGCCGACCGAGGCGGATCCGCGCTCCATCGTCGCCCGGTCGAAGGTCGAGGACGACCGCCGCCTGTCCAGGATGTGGGCTGGATACGCGTTCTCGGTCGACTACCGGCAGAAGCGCGGGCACGCCTACATGCTCGAGGATCAGGAGCTCACCCGCCGCGTCACCGAGTTCCAGCAGCCGGGCACCTGCCTCCACTGCCACGCGTCGATCGTCGACGCCTATCGAGAGGCCGGCGGGGGCGACATGTGGGCGGGGTTCGAGAAGATCAACCAGCTGCCGTACCACGAGGCGCGCGGGCTCGTGGAGCACCCCATCGCGTGCCTGGACTGCCACGATCCGAAGACGATGCAGCTCCGGGTGACGAGGCCCGGGTTCCTCGAGGGGATCCGCGCGCTCAAGGCGTCGGAAGGCGTCCCGGACTACGACCCGAACACCATGGCGACGCGGCAGGAGATGCGCAGCTACGTATGCGGACAGTGTCACGTAGAGTATTACTTCAAGGGCCCCGAGAAGCGCATCGTCTACCCCTGGGCGAAGGGCCTGAAGATCGAGGACATCCTCGACTACTACGAGGAGGAGGGCTTCACCGACTTCGTGCACGCCGAGACCGGCGCGAAGGTGCTCAAGGCCCAGCACCCCGAGTTCGAGATGTGGAACCAGGGGATCCACGCGCGCTCCGGCGTCTCGTGCACCGACTGCCACATGCCCTACCAGCGCGTCGGCGCCATGAAGATCACCGACCACCACGTCCGCAGCCCGATGCTCAACGTCAACCGCTCCTGCCAGACCTGCCACAAGTGGTCCGAGGACGAGCTCAAGGCGCGGGTGGAGACGATCCAGGAGCGAACGGTGGAGCTGCGGGGGCTCGCCCTCGACGCGCTGATGGATCTCATCGACGACCTGAAGGCGGCGAAGGCCGCGGGCAGGCCGGACCCTGCGCTGGAGGAGGCGAGGGCGCTGCAGCGCCGCGCCCAGATGATGATCGACTTCGTGGAGTCCGAGAACTCGGCGGGCTTCCACGCGCCGCAGGAGTCCGCGCGGATCCTCGCCCAGGCGATCGACTCGGTCCGCAAGGCGCAGCGCGCCCTCGGCAAGACCGACGCCCCAGTGGTAGCCGACGATTAAAGCGTGTTGACAGTTTCGCCAACACCGTCCTTCTCGGACGTCAAGCGCAAGCTCTTTCTGCTTCACCGAGGCGAGTTTCGCGCATGGGTCGACCCCACGCGCCAGCGCTCCCCTCTCTG